>Ga0316206_1000193_pt1 | contig 114214 bp, 103 predicted proteins | sample 6monthpyrite_MG_FD_204942 | JGI IMG/M metagenome (GOLD analysis project Ga0316206, IMG submission 204942) | Microbial mat bacterial communities from mineral coupon in-situ incubated in ocean water Damariscotta River, Maine, United States -... | ecosystem: Environmental > Aquatic > Marine >...
TGTCTCGGTAAGTTTTCAATGGGTGTCTTTTATAACCTTAAATGAATATGGAATGGAAATGCCTAGCACGATTAACTCTTAAGGTATCATAAATCAAAGACCTGGCCCCATTAATTAAATGAATGTGGCATTGAAAGACCTGACCTAATTTTTCTTTAACTTAAAACTGCTAATGGCTGATCCTAATTTTTTTCAGATGCCTGCCTTTAAGCCAGTACCAGATTATGTAAAAGACTGGTGACCAAGTAACTAGGCCCATAAAAGAACCTAAAGGAAAGTACGTTATGAAGCCTAGACCAAATATAGGGATGTACCATAAGTTATAGAAAAACTTTATTAATGAATTTAATTTGAGGCCTTTGCATTCAACGTATGGTAGTAATGCATTGGATGTATAGCAGCCATTCTTCAAATTGCCTACTTCATTAAAGCTTGGTAGATCTGAAATAGTAAAGAATAGAAAAGATATGGTACATAAAGTAATATAAAGAATACTTAACCATTTAAATCCATTTATAATTGTTGTTTTCATTATATTTTATGTGCATCTAACAAGTTATCAGGCCGACGCCAAGTATATTGGAATATATCGACGTCGGCCTATATCTCTATATTTCCAGTAAAGTTACCATGTTTTTTTGTTCTGTGCATGAATCATAATAGCAATAAACCGGATACCCAGAATTACAAAAAACGAGGTTCCAGCTAAGTCTTTGTTTTTATCATTATTAGTATAGCTATCTCGGTAGGGTTTTAAAATAAAACTTGCATGTGGCATGGAAAGACCTGAACCCGTTCTGACGTTAACAATTTGGGTAAGGCGCGTGTTGCTTTTTCACGTCGCTCTTGACCCGCGTGCAATATTGTTACGCAAACCTGTTTTTGATAATAACTTCTTCTAGTGCTAGCTGACCCGGTCGTGGCCACGCCTCCTTTGTGCCCTTACCAATTGCAACAAACATGGCAATTACATGGTCGTCAGGAAGGTGAATAAGCTTTGCAACTTTTTCGAAATCGAAACCATCCATTGGACATGAGTCATATCCCATAGATTTAGCGGTAAGCATTAATGTTTGCGCGGCGATACCACAAGATCTCATTGCCTCATCTCTCTGAACCTGATCTTTGGCTCGATAGTAATCATCGATTGCCGGGATCATAAATTCCTGAACCTCTTTTGGGGCATTAACCCAGTATCGACCAGGCTGCTTTTCCCATGACTTCAGGTCGGCACATAAAACAATGAATAACGACGCATCTGTGACCTGTGCTTGGCCCCAAGCCACCTCTCTAATTTGTGTTCTTAGCTCCTGATCCGTTACCACGACATAGCGCCAATTTTGAATGTTGAATGCCGTAGGAGAAAGCACTGCCAAAGACAGGAACTCATTTACTTCTTCTTCGGTCATTTTGTGGTTTGCATCAAAATGTTTAACCGCTCGACGTGAACGTATAGCATCTACTGTATTCATACTATTTCTCCTATTAGTTTAAAAACATAACGCAGAACTAAACGGCCAAGCTGGCTGTTTAGCTTGGTCCGAATGTGTACAGCTTTATGCACACATGATATTAACCCAGTTTAGGCGACCTGTTAGTTATATCTCGTTCAGTGGGTACTTCTTGCCGCCTCAATAAATCCAGCTAGTATTATAGTTGAAGTTGCTGTTGATAGAAATGTACCAACTATTGACAGCAAATAATTAAAACCATATTTATCATGGAGTATATCGGATATTTCGAAGTATGCATAAGCACTTAAGTCACCAATAATTACCCCAATTATTGAAATTAGAATTTTTATTATAATCGGATAGCCGAGTTTAACTAACCTACCACAGTTATTACATTTGATTTCATTAGATCTAATGTAAATTAGGGCCATGTAAATAGGGGGCATGTATATAGGGATCGTTGATGAACGAGAAGTATTTACTTTTTTAATTGATTGGAATTTATCACCGACCCCTATAATTTTATGTTAGTGACTACTAAATCATTAGGGGTGACTACAACTTTATAATTAGTTACTTTATTTTTTAAAAGTTTATTATATTTTAAAGCTTCCTTAGAAAATTTGTTCGTTTTAATGTTTAATATTGCTTTTTCTATGTCTTTTGTGTTAACCCACTTTATTTCAACTATTTCACCCAGCACGCCAACGTTATATGCATTAATTATTGGGCTATCGTCTAATTGGGATGTGGCGATGTAATAGTTATAATTGCATATTCCATGAGACTCAGGAAAACATTTATTATCGGCTGTATTCGGTAGTTTATATAATTTAAGCCAAAGGTTTTTTTCAAAAGCGAGTTGTAATTTATTTAAATCCTGTTGCTCGCTAAAAATCAACAATTGAACGATTTCTCGATCATCAATTTTTTTTACGGTTACTTGTGACTGCGTAGAGCAGGAGATAGTAAGTAATAAAAAGGAAAATATAAATTTTTTCATGTCGTGATCTCCAATAAACTGCTCATCCAGAATTACAAAAAAACGAGGTTCCAGCTAAATATTTGTTTTTATCGTTATTTGGTATGGCTATCTCGGTAGGTTTTTAAGGTAAAAACTTGCATGTGTCATAGAAAAACCTGAACCCATTCTTTTAAAATCCAGCTAAAAATCAGGATAAAACATCTGTTTATTTAGATAATCTACACCCGTATTTGCACCAAACATAATAGCCTTGCTGTTTGCATCCAGACCTAATGGGTTTGCACCAACAGTAATGAGCTCAGCGCTATATGTGCTGTTATCTTCCTTCAATGTGATTTTGTTTTTACTACAAGACCAGGTGCCGTTTGATTGTGTAGAATCGCGTTTTTCATAATGGCCAGGCTGCCAGTTATCATGCTTAAGAATAAAACTATTATCAGCAGAAAGTGTCAGGTTCGTGTTTTGTTCGCTGCCGCCAGAACTGGTATAATTGCCCGGATTTACGTTGCACTCGTTGCAGGACGATATGCAGAGAACGGTTAATAATGTTAATGCTAATGTGCGTATCATGGTGTGTTCCGCTTAGTATTTTTTAATATAGAGTTTAGTAAGTTTGAGAGATTGCTTTGCACCTAATCCGTTTCCGGCACCAATCTGGAAATGCCAATGATCTCTACCTGTGCCCCTGAAGTCTTCATAAACACCATGAGTGAAGCCAGCAGTTTTAGCTGCAGCCAGAGCTTGAACATGAGTTAGTTTATTAAATTTTGTTCCTGCCACATCGATTGCCAGATTAATACCATGAAAACTTCCTTTACTATGTCCACTCGCTTCAGTGCCACCTGTAATAAGAACAGACTTAAGGCCACAGTTGTCTGCAAATTTAATTAACGCAGTTAGCGTTGTACCTGTTGGCATACCTGTCCTGGTGCCATTCAGTTGGATAGTTGTGCCTTTAACGGTTTTATAGGCAGGGTACAGTTTATTGGTAGTTATATCTTTGAGTGCTGGTACTGGCATCAGTGAATATCCAAAATATGGTTGATAAGTTAACTGTATAATAAAAGAAATCAAGCCCAGTTGATATCAGATAAATCTAAAAATGTGATTCTAGATTATTCCAGGTACCCATAATAATAAATGACATAGCATTTAGTTAAGTCTTTGTTTTTATAGTTATCTTAGTGTGGATGTCCTGTTATTTTCTACCTGTATATCAACGAGTCTGACCCCTTGATTTTCTTGCTTGATTTTTTTTGCGATTAACTCTTAAGGCATCATAAATCAAAGACCTGGCCCCATTAACGTGATTGGCATTTGTCACCGACCCCTATAATTTTTTTACATTTATTTTTGCATAGGTATTTTAACCCAACTATATCCATCGTTTGTGGACCTATTTCGAGTATATTCAAACCCCCACGTTTCCCCTGTAGACGTATTTATTAAAATTGCTTTCTTTCTAAAATAATGTCTTTGTATTTTCTTTTTTTCTTCCCAAGGCCACTTCCACGTCGGGTTCAATTCTCGCCCACTCCAATGGCTGTATTCAAGCTGCTGGGTTGTAAAATTAGCATTTGTATTGGTAGAAGTTATTTCTTTATAATTACCGGGTAATAAACTTCTTAACTGTATCTCTCTAACTTTGTACATTGCCGCAATGCACGAATGAGCATCCCCTAATTTCAAACAACTATCGCGCTTCTTTAGCCACTTTAACTGATCTAACTTTATACTTTCTGCGTCACTATTTTCACTTTCAATTACTACACTGTAAATTGAGTTCAACTTTTTATCGAGCCTTGATATTTCATGTGCATTACACAGATAAACATCAAATTCTTTGTTTGGTGAAAGACAGTTCAACTCCGCACCAAAACAAGATAGAGGTAAAAAAAATAATAATAAATATTTCGACACAACCTTGAAACTCCTTACTTAGTAAATTTATACGAGTAGATGTAACGCTGAGTTAAACGGTGAGCCGTTTTTTGCTCATCCGAGCAGTACGTTTTTTTGCACTGCGATTTCAACGATTTGTTATATGTTTGATGATTTGTATCCAAAATATATTTTTGAAATTTCTGCACCAACATTTTTTATGCTGTGTATTGATTTCGCAGGTATAAAAACCTCAGAATCACACTCGGCAATAAACTTTTTATCATCAATTGAGAACTCTAGTTCTCCGTTCACCGCTACAACAAGTTCGTCTTGATCGTTATGAGCTGCTTTATTTACACCTTTATCTAATTTGATAGAACCTACACCGAACGAATACCCTCTATTTTTCCAATCTCTTTCGTATTCGCTTTCAGTCATAATTTTTTCCTTGCATATAACGCCTGCATAAACAGCCAAAAAACAGACTGCTAGTTTTCATTGTAAGTTTAGTAGCTTACTATAAATAGAGTGATTCAAGCCACGTTTTTTTGGTCTGATTTAATGCTCTTGGTACGCCCAGCATGGGTGTGAACTAATGTGGTGAAAGTCCTCTGTAGGAGATTCACCTGTTTATATTTGATAGACAGTAGAACTACTAGCCGACGGCAACTGCAAGTCCGTGAGGAATTGTGGGAAGGGCGAAGCACCGTGAAGCCCTGGAGGGGCAGGAATGCCCGAGCGCAAAACTGCGAGCCTACGAACAGACTAAAAGCGTGAGATACGATTTTGAACAGGCTTTGCCTGGCCCGAAGGGTGAGCCACAGGGAAGTGGCGAATAAGCATCATTAAATCAACGAGTCAGACCCCTTGATTTTAATAAACCTTTGTATTTGTCAACGGGCATATTATGGACAGGTGCGATACAATAATGATGTGGTTTATCTTTTATTAGTTTTAAACCTATAGGCAAATTTGTGTTCGGCTTAAACTGCCAAACCCATCCAGTCATTGGTGATTCATTTATTCCTTTATTCCGTCTTTATCAAATATGCTAATTCCTTTATTGTTTGCAACAATCATTTTAATCCCATTAATATCAATTGTATTAACATCTCTTTGACGAATATGGGAAAGCTTAGGGTTTGATGAGTTTCCAAGCCTAAATAATTTTTCTGGTGCGATATAAATGTATTTGGAAGCATAATACTCTCCTTATTTATGATTTCATGATTTTTTAGACTTTGTAATTATTGAGCAAATGGTCATAGTTCCAAATTTGAGCTTCAATATAAAACGGATATTCATAGTTTGGAGTATTTATAAATTGATCTGTTGGAAACGCATCCTGGCTCAAGAGATCAAGCAATTCGTTTAGTGTAAATACCCTGCCATTGAGTTTTTTATTGAAAAGTGGGTGGTTTTGATTTTGGTTCAACCACTCTGAAAAAAAGCTATCTGGATAGGTAAAACTAATATCTTCCGAAGAAAACTCATTTAATGGGATTTTTAATTCAATTGATTCACCATCAAATGATTCAAAGTTTTTCAAAAATGTCGAAGGTCCAAGTGTGAAGTAACATGGATGCTCTGTTTTTGGATTTCCGCCAGATTTAATAAATTCCTCGTGTAACCATTTTTCAACTTTTCTTCGATTTCTTATCCTTTGTATTGGATTAGCATGAAACCAGCTGTGACTTAGAAAATGCTTTTTCATGAAAACAGGAATTTCATCATCAGCGAATTCTGAGGTGCTTTTAAATGGGTTCATCCCAATTTTGAAGTATCGATATAGATAATGTTCCATTTTCTGAAGGCCTAACGAGGCTGCGGAAAAACCCATAATTTTTTATGAATTTTACCTTTCCTCAGTTTTTTAATTTATTTACCCCTTGTTGTGATTTTGTGGCAAACAAGTTATCAGGCCGCCGCCAAGTATATTGGAATAGGTTGACGTCGGCCTATATCATTTTTATTTCCAGTAAAGTTACCATATTTTTTTGTTCTGTGCCTGAATCATAATAGCAATAAACCGAATACCCAGAATTACAAAAAACGAGGTTCCAGCTAAGTCTTTGTTTTTATCGTTATTTAGTATAGCTATCTCGGTAGGTTTTTAAAATAAAACAGGGTCATTATAATAAGATTAAGTAAGTGCCATTAAGCCCTTACCCGATTTGGCTTTAATTACGTTTGTTGTTTTTCGCAACGAAGTAAAATATTATAGTGATAATTATAGTCGATATAATATAAGCTGGTAGCGTTGTTTGTAACATCAATAAACCGCTATCGAGACGTTGCTCTTCATGTAAAAAAGGCGTTGCTTGCATATTGAAAGAATAGTTATATATGATGAAGTTTATAACAAAATTAACAAGAGCTAAGAATGAGTATGTAAGAAATGTTTTCATGATTGATTTATTTAACCTCCCAAAACCAAATTTCACGGGACTTATTTAAATCACTTACTCGGCCAAAAAATTCCAGGATACTCCTAGTAAACATTGATGAGCTAGTTATTCTATCTTTATTCCATAGATCAATATGATCGCCACTTCGATGAGCATAAATTTCTTTGTCTCGTTGCCAATAATCTTTAAAGTATATTATTCCGGTCTTCCCATCTAAGATGGTTTGGAATGAGCTTGATTCAATTTTTATGGGTTGTGAAAAACCAGCGGGAACTCTCTTTTTAAGCGTATTTCCTAATTCTTCTGCGCGTATGATATGCCGTTTACCTTGGTGTGACCAGCATCTATCCCCAGATAATAAGCTTAAATCCATGCCGGACTTTATAAAGCACTCGCTCAATAGAATAGCGCAATAGTTTTCAAACGGTATGCTCTTTGTTGGTTGTTTATTACGGCAACTTAACTTCATTACATCTTTATCGGGAAAGTTATTCCAAAGAGTGTCAAAAACAATCATTGTAATTCCTTTTATTTTTTTTGTTTATTAAATTTCAAAAAATTATACAGTTCATTTGTGATATTTTTAAGCTAACAGGTCATCAGCCCAACGCCAAATATACTGGAATATGCCAACATCTGCCTATATCAATTTTATTCTCAATAAAGTTACCATATTTTTTTGTTCCGTGCTTCTGTTTATGGGCTATAAAAATCAACAAGATACGCAGTAATGGTTTTCAGTTCAGGTGTGAAATTTAAGACTAAGTGCCTACGCATTCTGTTTAAGTGGATTTTTTTGGAATGCGGGATGAGTGCAGGGTATTTCAGAGAGTGGCTGACGCGGTTAATTTATTACAAACAGGTGATGAAAAGCCAGGAATTTGATACAACACTATAATGACCAATCACCGTCACTTTCGCTCATTAAATCAACCTGAAATTTTTACAAAAAAATCGTGGCCATTTAAACAAACAGTATGCTATGGTTTTGTTTGATTATTTTATGCCCAGTGCAAAACGGCCATACTACCCTCGCACAATCATCGCATAGGTAATATAGCCGCTCGCAAATGCAACGCATTAACAACGTGCATGAGTTTAGGTTTTATAAAATAATCAAAACACGTTTAACTTAAATCGCAAACTTTAAAACCAACTTTTAAAAAGGAGCAGCCGATGAGAAACCCATAAACTAAACCCTATATATTTAAACGCTGACCTAAGGTGGTTGCACACCAAAAGCCAGCTAACCACAATAACCTGTTTACGAGGTCAAAATGGCTAGAAAATATTCTACGCTACGGACGCGTTTTGTCAAAAACAAAACCGCAGCTACAACAAATAAAGCTAAAACACCGCCGGATTTTACAGCGCCTGTCGCTTATTTAAATCCACCGAAAGCCCCACATCAGGCGTGCATCAGCATTAAGCCACCGCCTGGTGTTGCCGTTAGCGGGCTTTCGGTTTCAACCCTGCTCAACGATACACTCCCCACAACACTGGAAACCCTGCGCTCGCATGTTAATTACCTGCTGCGCCTGCCTTTACCCGTGGCGGAGAAAAATCGGTTGCGCCTGAAATACTGGGCCATGGAGCGTCGGCTGGAGGCGGTGGGTTTGTTGCTTGATTGCATGTGCGATGAGGGGGCTGGGGAGGTTGAAATTAAATTTGGAGAAGATGGGGCGGGGGATATTTTAGATCCGTCCTGTTTTGATTTTTCTGAATTTGATCTGTCCTCGGTTTACTTGTGCATGTTTGATTGAGTGGAATGCATTTAGCCTGTGGTTGTTTTACGGCTGGTTTCAGGTTGGTTTATGTTGCCTGGGCACTTTGTGTCCGGGTTTCCAGGTCTGGTGCTTTATAAAAAGATAAAAGCTATTTTCCGCAAATGAACGCTAATAAACGCAATTTTTTTTGTTTGTGTGTCTGCGACACATGGCATTGATTTATGTGCAACTGATCAAGTACGGCTTATTTTTATTGCTCTGGCGGAAGACGCTTTATCCCAGCCTTACACCGGGCTCCTGCCCTCCGCTTTTTAGGCCGTGTAAGTGCGTTCAAACCTTTCCATAAGGTTTAGTCGCTGGGATGACGTAAATTTTTTTGGGTGGTTTTTATATGTTTACTGGTTCTTTATTAGCGTCCATTCGCGTTGACGTGCATGGATGCACTAATTCAGTGGGCGCATGGATGCGCAGGAGCTGTTATTTGCGGAAAACAGCTTTTGACTTTTAGTCACGGTGGATCCGCTTCGCTTGATCCACTCTACACACTGTGCGACAAATTTTTAGCGTATTAATACAAAATATTTTATAGGGAGTTTACAAATGACTTTAAAGCAACGTTTTATAGAAGCGGTATTAAAGGGTGAGCTGGGCACCATTGAAGACAGGGGCGTGGTGGTGACGTTAAAACAGTTTAAAGCCTATTTTGGTGATGTCACGAGTGATTATATTAATTCGTTTTTACCGGCGAGTACCATCGAGCCGGGGCGCACCACCATTACCCGCACTAAATTTTTATTGCGCATTCGCGATGGGGTTTATCTGGTGCACCCGGATGTGTTGGAGTAGGTTGGGCTTATAGTGCACAGCTGCGAAACCCTGCAAACACATCATTGCGATCAGGCCCGTAATAGGTACGCCAGGTATTGCGAATCATCCGTGCAGGGGTTGCCCAGCCGCCGCCGCGTAAAACTTTTGTCTGTCCGAACAGCGGCTGGGAATAATCTTGGTACATATCCGCCTCAAATCCCGGATAAGGGTTAAACGTATCCGCCACCCATTCCCAGCTATTGCCCAGCATTTGCCGGCAACCAAAGGCGCTGTCGCTTTGGGGGAGGGCGCCCACATCGATGGTGCCAAGCGCGCGGCTGTTCATGTTGACGTGTTTTTCAGTGGGTGTCGCATCCCCCCTCGCATTCCCCCTTGAAACCACCCAGGGATAAGGGCGTTTTTCATTGATATTCTGCGGCGTACCAGAGGCTGCCAGTTCCCATTCCGCTTCGCTGGGTAAGCGTCGTTTCGCCCATTTACACCAGGCACTGGCTTCATACCAGTTAACATGAATCACCGCCGCATGCGGTCGCAGGGCTTGCCACTGGTCAAACTGTTTAATGAGCCAGTTACCCTGTGTGTCTTTTTTCCAGCCATTGGGCTGGGTTACTTTGTTTTTTTGTAACCACACCCAGCCCTCATCATCCCAGAAGGCTTTGTTGCGATAGCCGCTCTCATTAACAAAATCCGCATACTGTTGATAGGTAGTGGCGGCCCGTGCAATGGCAAACGGCTTTACCTGAACCGGGTGTTGCCATTTTTCATTGTCAAAACAGAATTCAATATCCTGTGGTGCGCCGAGTAAATATTCTCCACCGGGTATTTCAACGTCGCCTTCCAGTGGTCCGGCATTATATTCGGCATTATATTGTGGGTCATTAAGTTGCGTATTCGAAAATTCGGGTGCGGGATAATTCAATGTGCGACGCGTGTAAGTATAAGCCTCCGTGTGCATGTCTTCATGAAACAATGCGTAACGGGTCAGGTAAATATCTTTTGCGGTGAGGGTTTTGACATTCTTTAAACGATTAATTTCAGCGTCCAGAACCTGCTGCATATAATGCTTTGTTTGATCCAGGGATAACAGGGGAAGATCCCAACGATCGTTATGGGCAATATTGATTGAATCATAAAGTGCATCGGCATTTTGTAAAAAGGAGTCCGCATTGTCGAGGTGGCGTAAAATCCACAGTTCATGAAAATACGCAACATGGCCGATTTCCCATAATAAAGGATTAACCGTGTCCAGCTTCGGGCCGATGATTTGTTGTGCGTCCAGGCCGTCTATTAATGCCAGGGTGCGTTGCCGGGCATCTTTTAAATCGGCGATTAATGTATCGACGGTTTGCTGGCTTATGTTTTCGTTTGGCATATTTATAATGGTTAAAAATCAGGTTTATAGAGACATGATGATATAACAGTTTCATAAAATAATCTTTGTTACAAAGCTAAAATAAATTTTATATAATAAATTTTATTAAATTTATTTAAATTAACGCAGGGTTTTTAGTCTAATATAGTCGCCATGCATATCGCTATCATTACACCCGCCGCTCCCGGTTCGCTTAATGGAAACCGTGCCACCGCAAAACGCTGGGCGAATTTTTTAAGCCAGCTGGGTCATAAAGTCAGTATTGATGTGCAATGGGACGGTCGAGACTATGATGTGCTGGTGGCATTACATGCCTGGCGTAGTGCCGAGTCGGTCGCGCAGTTTAAAAATAAATATCCACATCGCCCCCTGATACTGGCATTAACCGGCACGGATTTATACCGGTTTATAAATTCTCACCCACAACCCACCCTCGCTTCAATTAATGCCGCTGATAAATTAGTGACATTACACAGCATGGCAAAACGTGTACTGCCCGCGTCGGTGCATCATAAAATTCATGTGATTCACCAGTCCGCATTACCGGTTAATCAATCATCAATAAAACGCTCTGTAAAAACATTTGATATTTGTGTTGTGGGGCATTTGCGTGAAGAAAAAGATTCTCTGCGGGTGGCGTATGCGGTGAGAAATTTGCCCGCGGAGAGTCGCATAAGAATTTTACATTATGGCAAGGCGCATAATGAACAATGGGCAAACGATGCCACAGAAGAAATGAAAACCAATGCGCGTTATCACTGGTTAGGGGAGGTGCCCCACTGGCAGGTACGCAAAGCGTATACGCGGTGCCATTTAATGGTGTTACCTTCGGTGATGGAGGGCGGGGCAAATGTAATTTCGGAGGCAACGGTGGCGGGGTTGCCGGTCATTGCATCGGATATAGCGGGTTCGGTTGGATTGCTCGGTGATAATTACAGTGGATACTTTCCGCTAAAAAACACGCAAGCATTAAGTGAGATATTATTGAAAGCAGAAACGGATGCCGGCTTTGTTGAGTGCCTGGCTCAGCAGTGCCGGCAACGCGCAAAACTTTTTACAGTTGAAGCCGAGAGACAGGGCTGGGCTGATTTATTAAGTAATCTGGATAATGTGTAGATGAAAGCCGATAGCCAATTGCACACAATGCCGCAAAGATACCTGCATTGTGTGCCTGAATTTATCTATCTGCATTTATCTATCTGGCTTTATTTGGCTTTATAACTGAATTTCTGTCCACCCACTGACGCTTCATACATCAGTCCACCTTTCGCCACCGTAAACGTCGCCATGCCCTTTGAGTATTTACCGACAGTGTCCGCATTGCTTTTACCGCCACTGGCACCTGCGGAGCTTCCGGTTGTGGTTGCGGATGCCTGTGCACCGGCGGTAATTGCGACGGCTGAAGCCTGTGCACCAAATTCGAAATTGCCACTGATAAATTCATTCAGTGCGCGTTTATCCTGAAAAAATATGACCTGACTAAACGCCTGGCCACCGGCCTGAAAACCAAAACTTATTTGCGTCATGGTGGTGTCGCCAATATGCTTTCCCTGCTCGTAAACCTGACCAGCACCATGAGCACCCCCAATTCCAAAACCACCTTTACCGATAGTAGGGAAAAGTGCATAACCATAACTGTTTTTAAAGAAGCTGGCACTCTGTCCCGCCTCTTTAAAAATTTTAATCGTGTCGGTGTATTTATCTGCCCAGGCCGTATTAATAGAGAGTAGAAGCAATGTTGAGATTAGTAATGTATTTTTTAATTTCATAATCTGTATTCTCTTTTTTAGCATTTATTGTGTTTCAACGATTTAAGTGTCTTTATACAGGATAATTAGCCTGTATGAAATACAATATGCTGAGAAATGATTGTGATTCCAGGGCACCTCTAAAAATAGCTTGCGGCCTCTGCGAGCCCTGAAGCATACAGCTACCAGGCGCAGCCAGAGGTCACAATCTATTGTTGGAGGTGCCCTTAAGATTGGACGGGAGTAGATTAGCTAAACTGTGGACGCGTTATCAGTGAAGCTCTGTGTTTGGGATTTTAATTTGATGCTAAAACAAACGCCCTTATCGGGTGAGCTATCACATTTAATATCGCCTGCAAACGTCTGGGTAACCAGGTTATATATTATGTGCATACCCAGGCCGGTTCCACCATCGCCTCTGCGGGTAGTAAAAAATGGGTCAAATATTTTTTTCAGGCTACTCGCATCCATGCCTTTACCATTGTCTTTATATTGAAGTGCAAGATACCCATTCTGTAAACTCACATCTATTTCAATTAAGCCTTTATCCATGCCCTGAAAACCATGGATTAAGGAGTTCATGACCAGGTTGGTAATGATTTGTGAGAAGGCACCGGGGTAGCTATGTACATATATGAGATCGTCGCAATTTATTTTTATTTCATGGTTAGCATTTTTGAAGTTGGGTTGCAGGTTCTGTATTGTTTCACGGATGTATTCACAGACATTAAAATCGCGGATCTCTTCAGAAATTTGATCGACGGCTACCTGTTTGAAACTGCGAATTAAATCAGCTGCCCGTTTCAGGTTGCTGCAGATAATTTGTGAAGATTTTAGCGCTGAATTTTGAAATTTTTCAAAATCATCCCGGGTCATTTCACCCGACTGATAAATTTTTTGAAACTGGTTAACTTTGTCTTCAAGGTAACTTGCGGTGGTGACACCAAGCCCGATGGGGGTATTAATTTCATGGGCAACACCGGCCACCAGTGCGCCCAGTGCAGCCATTTTCTCAGATTGCACTAATTGCTGCTGGGCATCATTGAGTCGCTCGAGTGACTGTTTAAGCTGTAAATTAGTTTCCTGTAATTCATTGGTTCGCTGTTCAACCCGCTGCTCTAGCTCTTCATTGAGCTTTCGAATCTGTTGTTCACTTTGTGTCAGTGAGCGTTGGCTTTCAGAAATATTATCAGCCATACGATTAAAGGTTGTAGCCGCTTCACCTATTTCATCATCACTGAAGACTTTAACGCGCACCGAGAGGTCGCCTTCAGCCATGCTGTGCGCTGCATTAGTCAGGTCGCGTAAATGGCGGGTGAGGGCAATGCCAATAATACTCAGTAAAATCGAACTCAGTAAAATTTCAGAAAGCGCAATGCCTATACCCTGTTGACGTGAAGTTGTAATCGCCTGGGTGATAAAAGCAGTGTCAATTTCAAGGTCAAGGTAACCCACGGAATGCTCAAATACTTTAATTGGCATATGGATAAAATAGGTGTTTTGATCAATTGCTCTAAAGTATTTTTGCGGATCGGGAGGGGTGAATTTTTTATGGGCAATGATGGCCTGGCCGGAAGTGGCCATAACATCATGTACATTATCATATACCGCATAATACTGAAGTTTATTGGACTGGTATTGATTCATTACTTCCTGAATAGTCGCAATATCCGCTTGTATTATAGGGCCGGACAGGCTGGCATTTAACAATGGCTGTAGTTCTGTTACCCGATATTCCATCTGGTTGAGCAGATACTGTTCCATCAGTCGTGCACTGTTCCATACCAGCAGTGATAGCATAATGACTTCAACCAGAATGGCCGTGCTAATGAGTTTGAAACGCAGTGAGTGAAAAATATTTTTGTTCATTATTTAAGTCGTTGTTCCAGCGTTTTCAACATATCAGCCAGTTGTTGTAGATCTTTATCGGTGACTTCTACTGGATGTCCAAATGGAAGGCCGGATAAAAATGCATTTCCGGTTTTGTTATCAGGCATATTAAGCAGTGCTTTTTTAAAAGCCTCTCTATCTGCAGGGCTTACCCTTGGTGGGCTCATAAACATCATATGGGGAATGGGTTCAGATGTTTTAAGTATGCGCAGTGGTTGCTTTAGCCTGGAGTTGCGGGACACGATTTTAAATCCGGGCAGGCCAGTAATGGCCGCGTCTGCCTTGTTTTCTGATAACAGTACAAGTGGATTATTATTTGACGTTGTATAATTTATGGCTGCTTCTTTTTCAATATCCAGGCCATTATTTATTAAGGTGAGTTCGCCGTTGATGGTGTTAGCGGCTAAAGCGTCCGGTGCGGTGATGGTTTTTCCTTTAAGGTCGGTAATATTTTTGTAGGGGGAGTCTTTTGTAACCGCTATTACCGCATGTAAATTATTAGAAAATTTAGCAAGTCGAATGTGCTGATCGTGTTTTTCATGGTAAACCGCCATGTGGGGTGCGGTCATATATAAATCAAACTTTCCTTCGCTGCTGCGTTGTACATAGGTTTTAAAGTTTGGTGCGGTATTGATCGTCACCGGGCGATGCAAGACCTCCTCCAGATAGTTAATTAAATTGCTGTATTTTTTTATCATTAAATTTGAACTCAGGTGCGGAATTAACCCAAGGTTTAGTGGTTTTATTTTTGCAGTATGATTTTTTTCGGCAGCGATAACATTGCAGGAAAATGCGACGTATAAAAAAAGCAGAAAAATTGTTTTCTGAAAAGCAGGGCTGATATTCGATATGTGCTTTTTATTTTTTTTACCAGCTAAAAACAATGCAATAATTTTATTCATATTTATCTCCATGCAGGAAAATTTTTTCTTATTAATTTAAGTTTGAGTTGAGAGAGTGGTGAAAATGGGAGTTAATTTGCATGCCGCCTTTATTTCTATTTATGGTTTTTAAAAAATTAATCTTCAGGTGTGTTTTTGCTGAGGTAGTGTTTGATGTTATCCGGGATTTCTTCAAACGAATTAATTTCATTGAAAGGTATAGGCCGGCAACATAGATACCCCTGAATGACATCGCATCCCTGCTCTTGCAGAAAATCTAACTGATCCAGCGTTTCCACGCCCTCGGCAACCACTTCCAGTTCCATGCTATGGGCCAATGTAATAATGGCTGAGGCAATGGCGGCATCATCAGAGTTTGTGGTGATGTCACGCACAAATGACTGATCAATTTTTAATGTATCAAAGGGCAGGCGTTTTAAATAATTCATTGATGAATAGCCGGTGCCAAAATCATCGATAGACAGTTTTACACCAAGATCATGTAGCTGGTGAAGAATTTTTGCAGTTTCAGCTACATTATTAATGAGTAAACCTTCTGTGACTTCGAGTTCTACATATTTCGGGTCGATGCCAGTTTCAGTGATAATAGATTCAACGATGCGAACAAAATCCGATTGACAAAACTGACGTATTGAAAGATTAACGGCAATGCGCTGCGGGGGTAAGCCGGCATTCTGGCGTATCATTTCATCGAGGCAGGCGGTGCGCAGTACCCATTCACCCACCGGTACAATTAAGCCGGTTTCTTCCAGCAGGGGAATAAATTCAGCAGGTGTGATATTGGTAAACTGGGGATGTGACCAGCGCAGTAATACTTCGCGGCTGAAAATTTTACAGGATCCCAGATGCAGTTGTGGCTGGTAATATAAATAAAATTCACCGCGATCAAGTGCGCGGGTTAATTTAGATTCTAATGCAAGGCGTTCGGCGGCTCCGACATTGCCTTCATCCGCATAGAAAAAATAAGTTCCGCCGTTATTGGCTTTTGCATGGTACATGGCAATATCGGCTTTCTTTAGCAGGGTTTTATTATCCCGGCCATCTTCCGGAAACATGGCGATGCCGATACTGGCGGAAATAAACAGCTCGTTCTTATTAATTAAAAATGGCTGGGCAAGTGATCTTATTATTTTTTCTGCAACTGGGTGTATGTCATCTTTGGACGCTAAGTCATTAAGAATAATGGCAAACTCATCGCCCCCCAGACGCGCCACTGTATCCCCCTCACGAATGCACTGGCTAAAGCGTTCCGCGGCATCACAAAGTAGCAGGTCACCTACGTCGTGTCCAAGGGTGTCGTTAATGCGTTTAAAGCGATCCAGATCGATAAATAAAATACCGATGTGGCGTTTATGCCAACCCATGCGCGGAATGGCCTGATGTAATCGGTCCTGGAAAAGCATGCGATTGGGTAAACCGGTGAGTGCATCATGGTGCGCCAGGTGCTGGAGTTTTTGCTGTGTCTCCATGCGCTCGCTAATATCTTTACCGCTGGATATGAAATGGGTAATCACCCCCTGCGGATTTTTTTGCGGGGTAATGGTTTTTTCTTCGTAATATAAAGTACCGTCTTTTCGCTTGTTTATCACCACATCACTGAAAACATCCCCCGCAAGAATAGTATTCCACATGCGCTTATAGAAAACTTTATTTTGTCCGTTTGACTTTAGTGTGTTGGGGGTTTTGCCCAGTATTTCCGCCTTTGAATAACCGGTGGTTATTTCAAATGCCGGATTAACATATTCGATAACACCTTCCCTGTCGGTAATCATAATACTATCGGCGGTATGCTCAACCGCCAGTGAGAGTTTACGCATGGATTCTTCGGCAATATGACGTTCGGTAATATCCTGCAAGGTACCGGTGATGCTCTGTATCTGGCCCTTTGAATCAAAGCCAATTTCCCCCTGTTGGCACGCATACAATTGTGAGCCATCGGGTTTAATAATACGGTGCTCAACATTAAAGAAAGGCACCTTGTTTGCAATGGTTTTTTTATGGATTTCTTCTACCTTTTTTCTTTCGTCCGGGTGAAGGGTGTTGATAAATAAGGCATAGTTGCCTTCGTCTGTAGAAATATCCAGGCCCAGTATGCAATATATCTGATCCGACCAGATCATTTTTCCGCTGTTGATATCCCAGGTCCAGCTACCGATGCGAGCCAGGCGCTGGGCCTCTGCTAGCTGAGCTTCACTTTCTGTACGTTGTTGTACCTCATCTTTTAATTGCTGGTTAGTTTCATCAAGGGCTATGGTTCTTTCTTTGACCAGTTGCTCCAGAGAATCATTTGAGGTTGCCAGCTTCTGAATTTTTTTAAGATCCTGATAGGAGCGCAGGGCGACTACCATGGCAGTATTCAGCTTAAGGGAAGACAGGTCGGATTTGTCTTTATAGTCATTAATATCATAATGAGTAATGACTTCACTTTCCGGGGCCTGGCCCGGTTGACCCGTACGTAAAATAATGCGCACAAAGCGGTTTTTCAGTTGCTCGCGTATGTATTTAACCGCATCCAGTCCGGCATGTTCCGTTTCCATAACCACATCGAGTAAAAGTACCGCCGTATCAGGATGTTCGTTCATCAGACGACATACATCCTCGCCGGAATAACCGTTAAGAATTTGCAGCTTGCGTCCTTCGTAGCTGAAATCTTCCAGCACCAGGCTGGTGACGTCGTGGGTTGCGTGGTCATCATCAACCACCATGACCTTCCAGGCCTGAGGGTCTTTCGATTCAGGATGCAAAGGGGAATTAGAGGGCGTGCTCAAACTATTGGTTGAAGATGTGTCATCAGAGGGGAATAAAAGCTTATTGGCTGACTCGTTCATGATGGGTGCGGCTACTCATAAATAATGTGAATTTACAAACTTTTCAGGCGGGAATTAAGCAGTTGACATTCAGTGTAACTAATTGAAGCTCAACGAATTAATGCCGGTTCTAAGGGCCGGAAAAAGGATTGAAAAAAGTTACTTAATTTATATATAGCACATTTGATGATGTTTGCAGTTTTCAGCCGTAATCAATAGCGTAGATATTTAGAACACCGTGATTACCAGGCCATGATTATCAGGCCAAGACTATAGTGCTATGATTATGGCTTCATGATTACTGTTCCATGATTACCGTTCCATGATTACTGCTTCAGGGTCACACTCTCAACGCTTTGCATATCATCAATAACCTTTCCAATAATGACGCTGGCGGGGTAACCCAGTTCATGAAGTTCTGCCAGGCACACCCCCGCATTCGCAGCAGGTATGGCAGCCAGCAATCCGCCGGAGGTTTGCGGGTCAAATAACAGGGGGAAGTGTTTATGCTTGCGCAGGTTTCCCGGCTCTTTAATGGCGCGGCGCAGGCGCACATTCTGTTCCTGAAGCGAGCTGAATATGCCGGTTGCAATCATATCCAGAGCACCGTCCATAATCGGCAGCGACTCTAAATTTATCTCAACACTTTTTTCAGATGGACGGGTCATTTCAACCAGATGACCCAGCAAACCAAAACCGGTGACATCGGTGCAGGCACTGGCTGCATGTTTATGCATACAAAAACCGGCGGCCTGATTGGATAACAACATACTTTGCAGTGCCGCATCAATCCAGCGGCCTTTGGCTTTTTGACGCATGTCCGCCGCAAATAATGTGCCGGTGCCCAGGGCCTTGGTTAAAATCAAAACATCACCGGCTCGCATGCCGGATTTGCGCATCACCTGTTCACGATCCGCCAGGCCGGTAACAGAAAGTCCGAATGAAAGCTCGGCGCCCTCACTGGAATGCCCGCCAACCAATGCGGTGTTGCTGGCGTTTAAAACCGCTAACGCACCGGACATGGTTTGAAACAGCTGGTCTTCCACCTGCGCTTCAATGCCGTAGGGAATAGTGGCGATGGCCATGGCGGTTTGCGATTCGGCCCCCATCGCAAAAATATCACTGAGGGCATGATTGGCGGCGATCTGTCCGAAAATAAACGGGTCATCGATAAAGCTGCGAAAGTAATCCACGCTTTGCACAATGAGTTTACCCGCGGGTACTTCGCTTACCGCCGCATCATCCGGGTCGGCTAAGCCAATTACCACATCATCGCGGGTGATGGGTTGCAGGCGATTAACCACCCGGGATAAAACCGTGCTGCCGACTTTTGCGCCACAACCACCACAGCGCATCGCAATCGCAGAAATTTCATGGATGGTTTTTTTATCCGCGGCTTTATTTAGCATGGCCCGGTTATATTCCGGCGTAGCCTCAGCGGGCATATCAGGCAACTGGTTAAAGTTGTCCATAAATTTGCGATCTATCCAGTCTTTGATTTTCCATAAATACGCCCCTTCTAATGACCAGCTACTGCGCGATGCAATGGCATATTTATCACCGGTGCTAATTAAACCTAAAAAGTTTTTTTGTGGTTTAAATGCTTTAAGGGATTTGTTTTGAATGGCGCGGTCTAAATTTCGGGCAAGCGGCGGCCCCTGGCGCACCGCAAACACGCCGGATTTCGGGCGCGGGTGATTAACCACCGCGGCAATATCCCCCGCCGCAAAAACCGCTTCATGTGAAACCGATTGCAGGCAATCGTTAACTTCAATAAAACCCGCCGGGTCAACCTTAAGCCCGGACTCGGCTAACCAGACAGGTGCCGATGCATTGGTTACCCATAAAGTGGCATCGGCGGTGTGGCGGGTTCCGTCTTCGCTGATAAGCTGTTTTTCTTCAGCTTTAATTATTTTTTCGCGGGTGAGTATTTTAATATCGCGCTGATGAAGGATGCGCCTGAAACGTCGAGTCACCTGTTTGTTATGTGTCGACAGAATGTTTTCACTTTCACAGTAAATCGCAATTTCTAAAACACTGGGGTTAATGTTTTCCAGCTTAAGTAAATACTGTAAACGGTATTGTGTTGCCAGCGCCATTTCAACACCGCCAGCACCGCCGCCAACAATGGCAAGCTGAAATGTTTGGTTACGTTGCGCGTAATTTAAAATGTTTTCAATAAGCGCATCCCATTGCGATAAAAAATGATCGATGGGCTTTACCGGAATGGTAAATTCATCGGCACCGGGAATGTCAAGTGTGCCGGGTTTTGAACCGATATTGATGGAAACTAAATCATAGTTAACGGGAGGTCTGTCAGCACAGCGTAACTGTTTGTTCTCAAGGTCAATAGAAGTGACTTCGGTGTGATAAATACGGGCCCTTGCAAACTGCGCCAGGGGGCGTAAATCTATGTGTGCTTCATCATATTCATAATGGCCGGCAATATAACCGGGCAACATGCCAGAGTAGGGGGTGTGTAGGTCACGGGTGATGAGCGTGAGTCGCAGCCCGGGCACCGGATGCATGGCAAAATATTTAAGCACCGAAAGATGGCTATGGCCACCGCCCACCAGTACCAGGTCTTTAATGACCGGAACAGAATTAGATGTATTCATGAGATGTATTTGATTTTAGTTGGATAATTTATCGAGTTTAATTATTGTTTTATCATTAAAATTTTTGAGCTCTAGTCTACACCCTGTGTAGGATGTATTATAGAGCACCTCTAAAAATAGCTTCAGGGCTCGTCCCTGCCCAGGCGCTGCGTTATGTTTTCTCGCCAGGCCCAAGTTTATTAATTCGGGCATGCTTTCAAAAACATGCTTTGATCCCGGGCCCTGTGTGATATTTCAGGGAGCAAAGCCAGAGGGCACAATCTATTTTTAGAGGTGCCCTATAGGCCCATCTTACAGATCTAAGAGCTAATTTGCATTATGACAAAACCAGTCGAACGTTTTCAGTTTTTTGACCAGCATCCGCAGGTAGCAGATATTCACGATGATATCGTCCAGGGGTTATCCGCGGATGAACCTTATATCTCACCAAAATATTTTTACGATGAGACGGGTTCAAAATTATTTGAGCAAATTTGCACCACTGAAGAATATTACCCAACCCGCACAGAGGTTAATATTATTCGTAATAATATTGATGATATTGTTGAAAATCTGGGCAAAGACTGCCTGTTAATTGAGCCGGGTAGTGGTGACAGTTATAAAGTGCGCCTGCTACTGGATGCGCTGCGCCCAATTGCCTACCTGCCGATTGATATTTCACGGCGATATTTACAGGATGAAGCACAAAAATTAGCACAGGAATTTACCTGGCTGAATGTACACGCGGTGTGTGCAGATTTTACCGGTGAACTAAAATTACCCTATCATGTAGAAGCCACTAGTAAAGTGGCATTTTTTCCCGGTTCAACCATCGGTAATTTTTTACCGGAACAGGCGGTCGACGTATTAAGCGAAATTAAAAATATGGTGGGTACAGATGGTGGTTTGTTGATTGGCGTTGATTTATATAAAGACGCATCTATATTAAATGCGGCCTACAATGACAAAAATGGTTTTACTGCAGATTTTAATTTAAATTTGTTGGCGCGCATAAATAATGAACTATCCGCGGATTTTAAGCTCAATCAATTTAAACATTATGCCTATTTTAACAAAGAAAAAAGCCGCATTGAAATGCATCTAATCAGCCTGCAGGATCAGCAGGTGAGTATTGCAGAGCATGCCTTTGAATTTAAAAAAGATCAGTCTATATTGACGGAATATTCGCACAAGTACACAATTGAAAAGTTTCATGCCCTGACTGAACAGGCAGGTTTTTCTGCAGTGAAAACCTGGGTGGATGATGATGGGTTGTTTAGTGTGCATTATTTGAATGTGAATTAATAAATCAAAGCTTTTTCCGCAAATGACAGCGCCTGCGCATCCATGCGCCCACTGAATTAGTGCACTCATGCACGTCAACGCGAATGCACGCAATTTTTAGTTAGTGTACCTGCGGCACACTAAAACAACTCTATTTTTAATTTGCGTGTTTTGCGTTCATTTGCGGAAAAACGCTTTTGATTTAAATATTCAAACTCCGCCCACCATCCACCGGTATAACCTGCCCGGTAATATAGCCTCCATCCATCACTAAAAATCTCACGGTTTTCGCAATGTCTTCAGGGCTACCCTGACGTTTTAATGCGGTGCGCTCAAGAATGGATGCCTGCACCTTCGGGTCAAGTTCCGTGCTTGGCCACATGATTGCTCCCGGGGCGACGCCATTGACGCGAATATCCGGCCCCAGCTCTTTTGCCAGTGACTGGGTAATCATCGCCAGTCCGGCTTTGGCGGCGCAGTAAACCGGGTGTTCTTTCATTGGGCGAAAGCCGTGGATATCGACAATATTAATAATACAGCCCTGGGATTTTTGTAAATAAGGTGTAGCCGCCTGGGAGAGGAAAATGGGGGCTTTTAAATTGCTGCCCATTAAATCATCCCAGTGGGCCTCGGTGATTTTTCCCACCGGGGTGGGATAAAAACTGGAGGCGTTATTAATAAGCACATCCAGTCCGCCCCAGATCTCGGTGGCTTTTTTAACCAGATCATCCAGGGTGCCAGTCTTTAACAGGTCGGCCTGCAAAATAGCAGCCGAGTTATCGCGAAGTGTATTTAACTGCTCACAAAGCGCCTGCGCTGGCTGGGCTGAGCTTCGGTAATGAATCACAATATTCATGCCGGCAGCGTGTAAGGTGCGGGCAATTTCGGCACCAATACGCGCCGCAGCGCCGGTAATGAGTACGGTTTTGGGATGCGAATTATTTTGCATGATAGAATGTCGCCACTTAATTTTTTAAATATTGTAGCATCAATGCAAACATTGGATTTACCCGAACCCAGCGCAGAAGAAATTACCCACAGCCAGAAGCTGAGTGAATTAATAAAACAGGAAATTGTGGCGGCGGGTGGCTGGATAAATTTTGAGCAATATATGCAGCTGGCATTGTATGCGCCGGGGCTGGGCTATTACAGCGGCGGTGCACAAAAATTTGGTGAGCAGGGCGATTTTATTACGTCCCCGGAAGTCAGCCCGTTATTTGCACAAACTCTGGCAAGACCACTGGCAACCCTGCTTGAAAAAATTTCCGATGCAAAAATAATTGAGTTTGGTGCCGGCTCTGGCAAACTGGCGGCTGATGTATTGCTGGCGCTTTCAAGTTTAAAAAGACTGCCCGATGAATATTTAATTATCGAACTGAGTGCAGAACTGCAACAGCGCCAAAGACAAACGATTAAACACAAGGCGCCGCAATTACTTGAGCGGGTTCAGTGGTTAACGCATCTCCCCGAAACACCGGTTAATGGCATCGTTATCGCCAATGAAGTGCTGGATGCCATGCCGGTTCAGCGATTTTCATTCAGGGATAATAAAGTAAAGTTACTGGGGGTGGAAATTTCTGAGCAAGCATTGCAGTTAAGTTATAAAAATGCGGATCAAAAAATAACGCTAAAAGTAAATGCATTAAGTGATGCCTTTAATAATGTCTTTGATAATTTTGGGCATAGTTATAACAGTGAGATTAACGGTCATATTCACCCCTGGATAAAGTCCGTTTCGCAATGTATAAAAAAGGGCGCGGTATATTTAATTGATTACGGTTACCCGCGCAGTGAATATTATTCAGAAGATCGTCACATGGGAACCTTTCTCGGGTATTATAAGCACCGCTCAATGGATGCCCCTTTGTGGTACCCCGGTCTGCAGGATTTAACCGCCTTTGTTGATTTTACCGAAGTCGCGGAGGCCGCCATTGAAAATGACTTTGATGTTGATGGGTTTACTTCCCAGGGAAATTTTTTAATCAATGCGGGTTTGGCTGAAATAGTTGATGGCATGGAAATCACAAATGAAGTGCAGCGTTTAAAGCTGGCGCAACAAATGAAAACCTTAAGTTTACCCGGTGAAATGGGTGAGCGATTTAAAGTGCTGGGTTTATCAAAGGGGCTGGATGAAAACGTACCCGGATTTGAGTTGCGTGATTTTCGATATCGGCTTTAGTGAATGCAGACAATTGATTTTTGCAAGATTAAAAAAGGCTAACCTCTAAATTCTGAGAAACGGGGTGCAATCTTTTTAGCTGACTGATGACAGAAATATTTAACGTATTGAAATAAATAAAAAAGAGAAAAGAATGGATTTTATACAAATACTGGTACTTGCTTTAGTGCAGGGGGTAACCGAATTTTTACCCATATCAAGCTCTGCGCATTTAATACTGGTGCCAATATTAACGGGCTGGGAAGATCAGGGTCTGGCCTTTGATGTTGCGGTGCATGTGGGAACGTTAGCGGCGGTCATTCTTTATTTTCGAAATGAAATCGGCAGGATGAGTATTGCCTGGGGTGGCTCGGTTATGGGCCGCGGCCTTAACCAGGATGCAAAGCTGGCCTGGGCCGTTTTGTTTGGCACTATACCGGTAGGCCTTGCGGGTTTATTGTTTAAAGATTTTATAGAAATGCATTTGCGTGCACCTGAAGTTCTGGCAGCGGCAACACTGGTTTTTGCTTTGTTATTATGGTGGGCCGATGCAAGAGGCCGTGAGTCACGAGATGAATATTCATTGCGCTGGATTGATGTTTTGTTTATTGGTCTGGCACAGGCGCTGGCGTTAATTCCTGGCACCTCCCGTTCAGGGGCTACAATGACAGCGGGTTTATTTTTGGGTTTGACACGTAAGGCATCCGCACGTTTTTCTTTCCTATTATCAATACCGGTGATTATTTTAGCCGGTGGTTTAAAAACACTGGATTATCTCGAGCAGGCCACGTTAGATGATATGCAGCCGCTGATGCTGGGTGCATTATTGTCCGGTGTGAGTGCTTATTTTTGTATTCATTATTTTCTTAAAGTTTTAGAAAAAATGGGTATGCTGCCCTTTGTGATTTACCGTATTGTTCTGGCAATGTTTTTATTTGTGATATTTGTTGATGTTTAACAGTAATCCGAATTTAAAATACAGGTCATTATGGCTGGCTGTTGGTTATGCGCTGGTGGCCTATGTTATTTACATTTCATTAACGCCGAACCCGATTAAAATGGATGTTAGCAATTTTGATAAATATGCGCATACCTTGGGTTACTTTGTTTTGATGGGCTGGTTTATGCAGATATATCATCTGAAGAAAAGTCTGTTTATTTGTGCGCTTGCGCTTATTTTTATGGGGGTTGCATTGGAATATGTGCAGGGGATGACGGGCTATCGATATTTTGACTTGAATGATATGCTCGCGAATGGGTTTGGGGTTTTGTTGGCGGTGATGCTGGTTAAGACGCCTTTTCCTAAGGTGCTCTGGATTTTTGAACGTAAGTTTCTGCTTAAGATGTAATCCGGTTATCTTAATTAAATTTTATTGTTTATTTGTTATGGAGAGGCGTTGGGGGTAGAGGTAAATACTAAAAGCCTGTCACGCAGCCATCAACCCAAGTCGAATTGCCAGTCGGGTTAAGCCCGCAATATCAGACACATTAAGTTTGTTTTTAATGCTGGTAGTATGATGCCCCACGGTTTTCGGGCTAAGGTTCAAAAGTTCAGCAACATCACTCACGGTTTTGCTATCAGCCAGTAATAAAAAAACTTCAAATTCTCTGGGGGTTAGTTCCACCAGTGGATCACCATCAACCAGTTTTCTGGCTTTCACCAGATAGGGCATTAATTCCTGGCCGACAAATACTTCGCCTTTGGCAACCTGTCTCACAGCTTCAATCATTACCTGTGAAGCGCTGCGTTTTGAAATGTAGCCTAGTACCCCAAGATCGAGTGCACGGGTGAGAAAAACTTCGTTTTCGTATACGCTAAAAACTAAAATTTTTGCATTTTTATCTTTGGTTAAAATTCTTCGGCTAGCTTCAAGACCACCTATGCCGGGCATGGATAAATCCATCACCAGTACATCCGGTTTATGTTCAACGTATTCACTATAAGCTGCGCCGCCATCGATGGCTTCAGCAATCACGGAAATACCATCGGTAGCTTCCAGTAAGCGGCTGTAACCGGCGCGGACGACTTCGTGATCGTCTACGAGTAAAACGCTGATGTCGCTATTTTTGTTCATATTTCATAAATTCCAGCTTATATGTTATGCATGTCCTTGCAGATTGCCCGTCATCGTAGATATGCCCGCACCGCAGATATGCCCACATCGCAGATAAGACAGAGAAATGATTTTTATAGTATACAGATTGTCGCTTTAACTCAAAGGTACAGAAATAAAAATACCAACGCCTTTGCCCGGTTCACTCTTAATTTTCAGGCTACCATTCAATGATTCTACTCTTTCACGCATACCAATTAAACCTAGCCCCTTGTTATGTTGCTTAATATCAAAACCATTTCCATTATCTCTGACTTCAAGTAATAATTTTTCTGTGGTATTTTGCAGAGAGATAGTAACGGTTTTTGCCTGCGCATATTTGCAAATATTTGTCAGGCACTCCTGCACAATTCTGTACAGCATAATGTTGCTGTGTTCGCTTAGCTGAGATAAATCGCCACGGGTGGTAAAGTTGCAACGGGTTTCAGTGTTTCTGCTTTCCCAGGCCTTAATTTCATCTTTAAGTGCTTCCACTAATCCCAGGTTATCTAAAATACCCGGACGTAAACGGTGCATCATTGAGTGCACTACATCATACACTCGCGAAGATACATCCATAATGGCAACGGCACTGGTTTCAATGCGTTTGTCATTATCCGACAAATCACGAATCAGTTCCGCATCCGCCTGTATCGCGGTTAAGCACTGACCGAGTTCATCGTGTAATTCCCGCGCCAGATGTTTTCGTTCCGCTTCCTGAATTTCCAGTGAGTAGTGAATTAACTGACGATTTTCACGCAGCAGTTTTGTGGAACGAGATTTAGCACGCTGTAACTGTTGGGAACGGTTTGATACTTCGCTGACCATACGATTAAATGCAATGGCGGTTTTACCTACTTCATCACAAATTTCCGTGGGTACGGTGACTGAATAGTTACCGGCTTCAACTTCTGCTGCGGCATTTGACAATATACCCAGTCGGCGAGTCAGGCCGATACCAATAGCCACCGTGACCAGGACGGTTAAAATAATTTCAATGGCTGCAATGCTGATGCCCCGGATGCGTGCTTTTTTAATTGCGTCCTGCATTATGCCGAGGGAGAAACCGATGGAGACTTTTCCCATGGGTTGTCCGGCGACTTTAATGTCTTCGGTAATATCAAAAATTTCATCATCAGTTTGTGCCGGGCTAATGTCGTCATGGGGGCGATTTTTTTGCGGGAACGGGCCCAGCGAAATAACCATATTATCGTCGCGGTCGAAAATGGCCAGGTATAAAAGTTCTCTGTAATGGGTGACGTTTTTTAAGTAATCTTCCAGCGTTGCGTAATCTACCGCAACCATGTAACTACCCGATGTATTGGCAATTTGCTGAATCATGCTGCTGGCAGTGTCACGTAAACGATCCGTGTGGGTGGTTTGAATAATAGAAATATTATTCAATACCAGAATAGATAGCATAACAATTTCAATAATCACCACGCTGACAATGAGACGACAGCGCAGGGATTGTAAAAGGGGAATTGATTTTGTCATAAATGTTTTTTTATATTTTTGCGATGCTTTACGGATGAAAAATCTGTTCGCTAAATTTTTCATATTCAGCTGCGCTTGAAAGCCTGAAACCGGAAAATCGATTGTGTTCTAATACCTGTCTACCTTCGGCTGTTGATGTCATGTCGAGTAATAAATGGCTTATTTCAGCTGCACAGGATTTACTAATTCGCTCACTCACGCTGATGGGAATGTGCGGTGCGCGTTGTGTTTTTGCAATGATGCGCATATTGTCGCGTACCTGTTGACTGGCGGCAGCATAGGGTGGCTGCATTAATGCGGAGGCATCGGTTACCCCATGATAAGTAGAAAGCAGGGATGCATTGTGTGTGGGAGTGGCAATAATATTTAAATCTTTGTCCGGGTTAATGTTGTGCTGGTTTAAATGTTTTCTTATTAATAATGTGGCTAAACTTTTAGTGTCGACGGTGGCCAGACGTCTACCTTTCAGATCATTGATATTTTGAATGGTGCTTGCTTTCGGTACGACAAAAACGGCTCGCATACCCGGAGAGTCGACACTGGCGATTAAGCGGTAACCGGCTTTTCTAGCCAGAGGATAAAAGTGCGGAGCCGTAAATAAAATACCGTAGCGCTTATCTTTGGTGGTGCGCTGCGAGAACGCTATAAAATTCGGTGCGGTTTCAATGCGTATTTGAGTGTTGAGGTGGCGGGATAGATAATTAACCAGCGGGGTAAATCGGATCACTAATTGCTCGGCACTCACAAAAGGTAAAATGCCAAATGTAATCGGGCCAAATTGTGAGCAGTGGCGGTTTGTGTTTGCAAGGCCCGTGCTGGTAAAGAGTGATAACAGGATGTAGCCAGACAAAATCAGTAATCTCATCTGCGCAGTATAACCAACGCTGGAAAATAATCATAGAAAGTAAAAAGGGGCGGCAAATGCCACCCCTTTTTTTATAGTCGACAAAATTGGTCGACAGAATTGTCGAAAGACTATTTAGTGGCTTGTGTTGTTAATGTGACCACGTAAGAACAATGGACCTGCGCCATAGGGAGGCTGTACAAAGCTGGTATCCGGCGTGTTGTCCGGCTGGCCAATTTGCTCGCTCTCAGGTTGTGGCAGGTTGCCCGGTGACTTTGAGTCAACGGTGACGACACGACCCTGCCCCGCACCAAATTGCGCGCCAGTGATGGTGTTGTCAGTCAGGCTGTCCAGGTAACGACGCAGTGCGTGTACCGGGTGCAGGTAGTTATTAGGTGCTACCTGCTTAACGGCAGGGCCGGTAATAATGGCTTCTGAGTTAACCGGTTCCGTCAGGGTGATTTCACTGTTGTAATCATCCGCATCTGCTAACTGGAAGAACTTGTGGTTTGCACCACCGCTAGTCCGGCAAACTTCATCCAGTGGATTACCGTGACCGTAGCAGGACGCAAATACATAGCGCTTGCCCGGATCAATTGGCTTGCCACCGATAGTGGTTTCAACAATGCGACCGCCTGAGCTACCGAATGGACGGTTTTTCAGGTCGATTTTCTGTGTCATATTTGCCAAACCTAAATACCAGCCACCGCGTTGCATAAAGATATTACGGTCAAATACCGCACCTAGAACCGTGTTCAAGCTACCTTCGATGGAAGCACCGGAGAAGTCTGCAATATTGACCGCCGGAGCAATCGGGAACCAGGTGAATAAATCACGCAGGGTAATAGCCTGACCCGGCAGAACCGCGTTACCAAAACGGAAACCATTGGCCATGGAAACATCAACACCGTTTTCCCAGCCAGGAACAGCACGAACATCTGCAACATTGTCGGTAACATTAAGAATGGCATCCGCAAGGAAATTGTTCAGGGTGTCTTCGAGTACATGATGACGCAGTAATAATGTATCGGTATAACCCACAACGGTATCTAAATCATCAACCAGCTGTAAGCCCTGTGCCGCAGGATTAAGAAAACCACCTGGCAGGAATGTGTGGCGTTTAACAATGCCGTCTTTACCCGCAACAAAGTCTTCTTCCATCGCCGCAACTAACTCAGCCATAGCGGGGTCGGGAGCAACAGACTCATCAACCGGAATGGCTTCCCAGTCAAAATTCTCTACACGACCATGCTCTACTTCAAGGTCAAGGCGTCCAACATACATATCACGGTTGGTTTCAACCACTATGGCTGCACCTCGTGAAAGCATACGTTTTGCTTTGCGGCTTAAGTCTTCGCCCGGTGTGGTACGTAAAACTTTATTTTTAGATACGACTAATGCACCCAGCGTCACTTCATGGGTATGTGCAGAGTACATAACATCGATATCTTTAAAGCTTTGTGCAATCACGATATTTTGTGGTAGCCCCAGCTCTGACTGTACGACGATTAGCTCAGCGCCTTCTGATTTTACCTGCTCAATAATGCCGGGTAATTCTTCAATGCCCTGGGTAAAACGCAGACCAATATTAAAGGCATCCGCCTGTTGTGGAACGATAGAGGCGGTTAAACCGATAACGGCGATTTTTGTGCCGTCACGATCAAGCATATGATAGGCGGGTAAAACCGGCTTGCCATGCAGTGGTGCAGGCAGAGGAGCGGCGTTGTATACGTTAGCAGCAACGGTTGGGAAGCTTGCCTTGATAACACCTTTACCTTCAGGTGTTGGCTGTGGCGCCGTGTTAATATTTTCAAAACAGGTGTAACCACTGGCGGCATCTGTGAGGCCGGCAATGACGGGTACATCATCACAGCTAATATGGCCGGTCATGGCGCGCTGGTTACCGGGAATCGTTGGCTTGGGGCCAAAAGTGGTAAAGCGATTGCGGAATACCGCTGCGCCGTAACCAAAGTCCCAGTTGCCCGGTGTGTATACGTCAATGCCAAATGCATTCATTGGCACCATCATCGCATCACCTACGGTAAACATGGTTTCAGCACTGCCGTGGGTTAAGTCACCCGTAGACAGTAATACCGCAGACGGATTGTCTTTACGTATGTTATTTACAACGGTTTTTAAACGCGCCAAACCACCCGCGCTGGCAACTTCACGTTCACTGCCATCGAGGTTTTTAAGCACGGCTGCATGGGGTACTAACGTACCGTGCAGATCCCCCATTTCAATTAAGGTAACCGTATTGCTGTTTGCTAAAGCCTGCGAACTGACAGCACCCAATGTTATGGCAGCGGATAGTAGTGTTTTACAAACCGCTCCTTTGCCCATACCGGCGCTTTTAGTTTTATGGTTAATTTTCATCTATGTGAATCCTTCAAGCATTTAAGTAATACCGGTTAGCATTACCAGGGTTATTTTACCCAATGCAGGGTAAATCTGATGGTGGCATAACAATATAGGGAAATTCCCTAATAGGACTGGGGTGTAAACTTATTAGAAAATGCTTATAAGATGTATTTGTCTGCTGTCATCACAAGGAGGCTGCTGGAAGGGGAAATCAAGGGGATTTGATGGTTGTTTTGAAGGCGGGAAATGTTAATTCTTGATATGGGTCAAATGAAAGCTTATAGTAGTTCCTTAGTGTATTGCGGGAGACTAAAGTTCTTGATTTAGATCAATAAGTACAAATGCCAACTGGAGTTAAATCACTCACAGGGAGATGCGCTTTTCACAATATAGTCGTCCAGGAGAAAAAAGGCGGCATATGAGGGCCAGTTTAACGAGTTGCATTTTATTAGTACAACCTCCCACTTTTTTGGAACTAAAGACTAGGTGCGGGTAACATTGCATTCATAACATTTCTTAGATTGAAGGTATAAAAAAATGAAAAATTTAACTTCCTTAAGTAAAAAAATTGCAGCTTCTTCAGCGGCAATAATGGTGGCGGGTTTGTTTTCGGGTTTTGCTGGCGCGGGAACAATAGTAGGTACCGCTCATGACTTGTCAGCTAATGGTTTTAGTGGTGGTGAGATATGCGTTGTATGTCATACGCCGCATACCTCGGACACTACAGTAGTCGAAGCACCGTTATGGAATCATGCGATTTCTACAGTGACATTTGATATGTACGCCTCAGGCACGCTTGATGCAATTCAGGATGGCCAGCCAGGCGGTACATCCAGACTTTGTCTTTCATGTCACGACGGGGTAACGGCTATCGATAGTTTTGGTGGCAATACTGGAACCATTGTAATGGGAGGCGCAGTAGCGGTTGGTCTTGATGGTTTAACCAATGATCACCCAATTTCTATTGCATACGACACCGCACTGTCAGTGACTGACCCTGGTTTACATGACCCTGCGACTACTACAGTAACTATTGGTGCAGGTGGTGATAAAACACGTACTGGAACCGTTGCTGAATTAATGTTATCAGCGGGTCAAGTGCAGTGTACTTCATGCCATGATGTGCATAATAACTTTGTTGGGGCGGGCACACTTAACCAGCCTTTCCTTAAAGTTAGTAAGGCAGGCAGTCAGATTTGCTTAACCTGTCACGATAAGTAGAATGACCGATGGCCTTCCCCAGTGGGAAGGCCAGTGTCGGAAGTCCAGAGTCGGAAGTCTAGAGTCGGGCTCAGATCGCAACGCCTATTAACTGTTCGGCATTCCTGAGTGTTATAACTGAGATTTTTAATGCCAGTGCGGTACCCTCCTTCTGGAAATTTTCCGTAATTTTTATCCTGTTATTACCTGAGAGGCTTGTTTTGGGCTCAATAAATCATCGAATCAATCTTTTATTTGCAATCTTTATTTTCTCCAGTATTCTTTCAGGTTGTGCGGGGTTTTCAGATAAAAATGCAGACGGTATTTTTTACCCGCCTCTACCCAATGCACCCAGAATTCAATATTTAACCAGCTTTTCAGACCCCCGTGATTTAACTAAAGACGGCACGGGCTTTAGTGATTTTGTACTCGGCACTGAAGAAAAAGGTGAAATGCTGATAAAAAAACCCTACGGAGTGACTATCAGGGATGGCGTGATTTATGTCGTTGATATCAGAGGTCCGGGTTATGCTTTATTTGATTTAAAAAATAAAAAGTTTGATGTGATCTACGGGTCATTTTCCGGCAAAATGCGCAAGCCTATCAACATCACTATTGATGCGGATGGCACGAAATATATTAGCGATACTATTCGCAGTCTGGTACTGGTTTACGATAATGCAAACCAGTTTTTAAAAATCATTGGTGATGGAGAATCCTTCAAGCCTTCGGATGTGCTCATAGTAGGCAATAAACTGTTTATTACCGATATTAAAAATCATCGCGTTGTGGTGCTAGATAAAACCACTAACCGACAGCTCTACACCATTGGCACTGTTGGCTCAAAAAAGGGCGAACTGTTTTATCCGACCAACCTGGCACTGGGACCGGATAATAATTTATATGTGAGTGAAACCGGTAATTTTCGGGTGCAAAAATTTACCCTCGAAGGAAAATTTCTAAGAAGCTTTGGTAAGGTGGGCACCGGACTGGGGGAGTTTGCACGACCCAAAGGTGTCGCGGTGGATCGCCAGGGGCGGATGCATGTGGTGGATGCGGCATTTGAAAATGTGCAAATTATGAACAGCGATGGAAAGCTGCTAATGTTTTACGGCGAACCGGGCCCTGCTAGAGCCAATCTTAATTTGCCCACGGATATTTATATTGATTATGATAATCTCGATTACTTTCGCCAGTACGCAAAGCCGGGATTTGAATTGCAGTACATTATTCTGGTGGCCAGTCAGTTTGGCGATAGTAAGGTAAATGTGTTTGGTTTTGGGCGCATGAATGACATGGATTATTCCGATAATGTGGCATTAGAGAGCAAGCCGGTAGCCGGTGCAGCAGATCCAGAACAGTCATCAAAACAGACAGACGAATAACGGCCCATAAAAAACCAGTCAAAAAACAATCAAATTGTGGGGCGGCTCTGATTAAATTTGATCGTAAAAAACAGATAAAAAAATATGAAAAGCGGGGCCAGAACTTTTACTAAAGCTATACAGGGAGTTTTTTTCATTCTCCTGTGTTTAAGCTCATTAGACGTAATGGCAGCTGAAATAAAAGCCTTTACGATAACAAATGTAGAGAGTGAGCTGGCATTTCGATACCTGTATGACGAACAGACATTTTACTTTTCTGGCACTAAAACACAGGAGGATATTCGCCCCACTTTTCAGGAGGAATACACCGTTAATACCAATAGCTACGTTTTTCATCCGAATTTACTTAGCATGGATCTGGGTGCCAGTTTTCTGCTGGACCAAAGCCGTGTTGAATCGCTGGATGAAGAAAACAGTAATAATGAACAGCTGCTCGGGTATAACGCAAAGCTGGATTTCTTAAAGAAAAAACCTTATCCGGTGTCTCTTTATTATACCAAGGGAAACCCTTCGGTTTCAGTCGGTCTGGCGGGGCGCTTTATACAGGAAAATATTAAATACGGTGTGGATATGGCGCTATTACAACCGATTACACCGGTACAGATTTCAGTGAATGCCTATCGACAGTCAGTCAGGGGAGAAGGCCTGGACCAGATTACCGATGATGACCTGGAGCATGCTAACATTCGACTGTATCGACCTTATAATAAGGGCGATTATATGCAGTTGTCCTATCAGATAGATAATCGTGATTCACGTAGCGGTAATCCGAATCTGCCAATACAACCCCGCACCACCAGTACTACATCAACTTATTTTGATTCAAAGAACTGGCTGGGGGGGCGTAAAAGCGGGGAGTTAATTATCAATGCTTCGTTTAACACCCAGGAAGAATTTCCAAGACGAGAAGAGCTGCGGGTTAATCCCATGGTTAACTGGCAGCACAGTGAGTCAATACGTTCGTTTTATCGTCTTAACTATAATAAATCCAGCGAAGAGGCGATTGATATTGAGAAGGCGAATTTAATCTCGGGGCTGGGTTATAGCGGGCAGAATAATACGGCCAGTTTTGATGTGCATGCTGAAGATAATGAATCGACGGATCTTGATTACCAGAATGTCGGGGCTAATTATGATATAACCCATAGGCGGCCCGTTGGCGTTGGTACGTTGAAAGCAAGTTATAGTGGCAGAACGGATTATAGAGATCAGACTTCCATTGAAGGGACCTTTAAAGTGTTGGGTGAGGTGCATATTTTAGTTGACACAACCCCGGTCACCCTGCGTCACGACTTTGTTGTTAAAGATGACCTCGATAATCCCATCGAAGTGTGGAATGAAGGGCGCACCCAGCTTTTTAGTGAAGGTCAGGATTATTTTATTCTGGATGTGGGCTCACAAACCCAGATTCAACGAAATGCAACCGGCAATATTATTAGTGGTCAGACGGTGCTGGTCGATTACGTTTATAAAACCGGTGGAACCTTTGCCTATGATCTACAGAGCAATAACTTACAGCTCAGCTGGGCCCCGTCGAGTTTTTATGAAATATATGCTCGTTACCTGAAATCAACCCAGACATTACGCGAAGGTACACCCCAAAATCCGTTAAACTCACTGACCAGTATAACCTACGGTTTGCGAGCAGATCGACCCCTGCTGAATGGTATAAATTTAGGGGGAGAAATATATCTTGAGGAGCGTGATGAAGATATAAACCCGTTTACCCGGGAGTATGCAGGTGCCTATGTAGAATTTCCCCTGCCGCGGCTGACTAATTTGCGTTTTTCTGCGCGCCGGTTACGGGTTGATAATGAAAACTCTGTGGAAGATGTTGACCTCACCGGTTATATTACCCGCATCCAAACCCGTCCCTGGCTCAGGGCGCGGCTGAGTTATGAGTTAAGTTATGAAAATGATATTGGGGGTAGCACTGATCGTACACTCACCATTCACCGGCTTCAATTAGGCTGGGCCTATCGACAGTTAAGCTTAACCGCCGATGCACATTATTCCGCTGAGGAGCAGGGCGTGAATGATCGTGAACGTTGGGCGATTAAATTTATTTTGAGCAGGACATTTTAAATGCAAAAAAAAATCATCAGATTATTTTTGTTTATTAGCATGCTTACTTCGCTAAGTACCTGTGGACATATGGATGCAACTAATACGCAGACCAATACGCAGACCAATACGCAGAATGGTAACCGCATAAATCCGGTATGGCCCCTGCCCCCGGCAACACCGAAAATTAAATTTGAGCAGGCATTTTCTACCCCCGCTGAGTTAGGTATCGGGCGCAGTATCTGGCAGTGGTTAGGTGATGTGGTATTTGGCGAAGATGACATTCATATGCTGCGCCCCATGGCGGTAGTGACCGTGGGTGAGCATCTGATTTATGTGGCTGATCCGGGTGTACAGGGTGTGCACCGTTTTAATACCCGTGACCAGAGTTACCATTTAATTCAGGGAGCAGACAAATTACCCCTGCCGTCACCCGTGGCACTGGCGGTGGATAAAAGTGGTAATGTATTTGTCAGCGATTCGAGCCTGGTGCAGTTGCTGGTGATTCGTAAAGACAGCGATTTTGCCGTGCCCGTGAAACTGAACATCGCCCTGCAACAACCCACTGGCCTGGCGATTGAAAAAAACACCGGTGATATTTATTTGCTGGATACAGCTCAGCATCAGTTACTGGTTTTAACTGCCGCCGGTAAGTTAAAAAAACGCATTGGCCAGCGCGGCATAAAACCCGGTGAATTTAATTTTCCAACACATCTGCAGTTAAGCAATAACCGTTTGCTGATTACCGATGCGATGAATTTTCGCATTCAGATTTTTAATTTACAGGGGAAATACCTGAGTGAATTTGGTAAGGCCGGACAGTCGAGTGGTTATCTTTCCAGGCCCAAAGGCGTGGCCATGGATAAGCGAGGACATATTTATATTGTTGATGGTCTATTAAATAATATTCAGCTGTTTAATATGCAAGGGCAGTTGTTAATGGCAATGGGGGATCAGGGACAGCAGATAGGTCAGTTCTGGTTACCCACCGGAATTTATATTAACGAGCAACAGAAAATTTACGTGGCGGATTCCCACAACCGGCGGGTGCAGGTGTTTCGTTATATGGGGGATGCATTATGAAATGGTTAAGCCAATTTAAATGGCCGATAATTGTTTTATGTAGGATTATTTTAGGCGGGTTAGTTTTTTATAGCGCAGGTTTAACGTCAGCCGTGGTGGACACGAAACATAACTTATCGGTAACGGGTACGGGAAGTGTTAAGGCCAGCAGCGAGCAGGAGATTTGTATTTTCTGTCACACCCCGCACAATGCCGCGCCTATGCAGCCCCTGTGGAATCATGCCTCATCCGGCAGTGTTTATACTCCCTATTCCAGCTCGACGATTGTTGGCTCACCGGGGCAGCCCACCGGGTCATCCATGTTATGCCTGAGTTGTCATGATGGTACGGTGGCGCTGGGTAATGTGCTGAGTCGTTCAACACCGATTGATATGGCCGGTGGTGTTACCACCATGCCGTTGGGGCGTACCCACCTGGATACGGATTTGTCCGATGATCATCCGGTGTCTTTTGCATTTACTTCTGGCCTGGCTTCACAACGTGGAGAGCTGGTAGACCCGAGCACTTTAAGTGGACCGGTTAAGCTGGACGGGAGCGGGCAGATGCAATGCACCAGTTGTCATGATCCGCATGATGACAACAATGGAAAGTTTCTGGTGATGTCCAATACCGCCTCGGCATTATGCCAGGTGTGTCATATAAAGACTTTCTGGCAGCAAACGTCACACAGTACATCTAGCGCAAACTGGAATGGAAATAACCCGGATCCCTGGCCGCGCACCGATGCCAGCACGGTGGCGGGCAATGCCTGTGAAAATTGTCATAGCCCGCATAATGCGGGCAGTGATCAGCGTATTTTGAATTATGCTATCGAGGAAAGTAACTGTCTGAGTTGTCATAATGGCAATGTGGCCAATCACAATATACTCGCGGAATTTAACAAGTTTGCCCGCCATCCGATTGAAAATACCCAGGATGTACATGACCCGATAGAGTCGAATATTATCAGTAGTCGACATGTAGAATGTGTGGACTGCCATAACCCTCATGCGGCTAATTCCGCCAACCCGTTAAATGGTGTGCGCGGAATTAACCAGCAGGGTGGTGAAATTAGTTCCATAAACAATGTGCAGGAACTGTGTTACCGCTGTCACGGTGACAGCCTTACAAAACCACCTGCGCGCACCGCAAGGCAGATAGATCAGACCAATGTACGGCTGGAATTTAATACCACTAATCCATCGTATCATCCGGTGGCCGGTCCGGGTAAAAATAGTAATGTGCCCAGTCTGATACCGCCATTAAGTACCAGCAGTACCATTACCTGTCTTGACTGCCACAACAATGACAATGGCCCGGGCGCCAATGGCAGTGGCCCGAATGGCCCCCATGGCTCTACGTACGAACCCCTGCTTGAGCGTCAGTATTTAACCAGTGATCCGACAACTGAAAGTGCTTCTAGCTATGCGCTTTGTTATAAGTGTCATGATCGTAATAGTATTCTTGCTAATCAGAGTTTTGGTCGGCACAGTCTGCATATTCAGGGAAGAGGCATGGGCGGCGGCGGCGGTGGCGGTGGCGGTGGCGGTATGATGTTTAATTTGAGCACCCCCTGTAATGTCTGTCATGACCCCCACGGTATTAGTTCAACGCAGGGTAATAGCACCAATAATGCGAAGCTCATTAACTTTGACAGGTCGGTTGTCTCACCCAACCAGTCTGGCCTGTTAAGGTTTGAATCACTGGGTACGTTTGCGGGACGCTGTTATTTAAGCTGTCACGGCATGGATCATAATCCTAAAAGCTATGGAACCGGTGGTGGTGGAATGGGTGGCGGCGGCGGTGGGATGGGTGGCGGTTAACGATGTGCTTACGGGCTGTAAAATTTTTATTCGTCTGCATATTTGTGGTAACGAATCAAAATAGTGTGTTGGCTAAAAAAGTTGCAGACAGGCCATTGAGCATTGACGAGATACCTCAGGCGATTGCGAACACCGGTTTAAGCCGGGATAAAATCCCCAGCCCCCACTGGAAAGACGATAGCTGCAGGGTGTGTCATAAAAGCCAGGCGGCAACAAAAAATAATTTACGCAAAAAAAATATCAGTGAAATTTGTTTAAGTTGTCACGATGCAATATATGACCACCGCTATATTCATCCCATCAATATAAAGCCCTCTGCCAATATGCTAAAGCGCATGAATAAAGCCTACAGAAAATCTCTGCAACAGTCCGCGGGTAAAATAAGCTGTGCAACCTGCCATGATATTGCATTGCAGTGTGAGCCCGAAAAAAGCCGGCAAAAATTAACTAACCCACGATTTTTTCGTTCAGGCCCATTTGCAAGCCGCAGTCAGTCCTGTTATTTTTGTCATGATAAAAAGCAGTATAAAAAATTAAATCCCCACGATCAGCTGGACAGTAAAGGTGAAATTATAAAAAATAAATGCCGTATCTGTCACGCCGGATCTATAGATGAATTAAGCAAAGCAGAATCAATAAAAGAAGTGGAGTTTCACGCCCCCGGAGATAACCTGGCCAGTATGTGCTGGGGTTGCCATGTGTGGACGCCACATCCCGGTGGGCAGTTTAGTTTCTTTAAAAATAAATCTGGCCCTGATCATTTAACTAAACCAACTCAGATTGTTTTAAGGTCATTACAGGTATCTGAAAAAGAAAAGCAGATTGTGTTTCCCCTGGAGCCACAAACCGGCAAGGTATTTTGCGGGACTTGTCATAATCCGCACCAGAAAGGCGTGATAAAAAATAAAAGAGCTGCAAAAGGTGCGGATAGCAAACACCGCTTACGTGATCAGGATATTTGTCAGAATTGTCACAATAAGTAATGCTATTGAAATATTTTTTTCATACAACGTGAAAACATAAGGTGTTTTTCAGCGCGGGGCACATACGGTAAATCTTTCTTTGGTAATTGATATACCTGATTAATGATTTCACCAAACTGTTCATCAATAATTGAATATTGAGTTTTGGGTATGGATGTTAGTGTTTTTGCGTAACTTTTACCCTGCAATCGATGTTCAATAGCCTGTATGCTGATATTGGTTGTTAGCAGGCAATATAATTCACGATCTTTTCGATGTTTAATTAACCAGGCTTGTTCAAGGCTGCCTATTTCATTAGCAATGAGTAAATCATTAAAGGCAACCGTAAAGCCGAGCAGGGAAAAGACAACAGGTTTATTTTTATTAGGTCCGGAATTAAAATTAACTGACCATTGAATACCGGCTATCATTCTGGAAATCAGTCCAAATTCGCTATTGCTGTCTACTTCAATGCGAAAAATTATCTGTTCAGATCGTTTATTAAGTGGATTTAGTTTGCTTTGTATCCAGGCCCCTTTGTCAATTTTAATTTTTACAGGTATAGGTCTATCTGGCTCAGGGCTGTCTGTATTTAATATAAGCAAAAAATGCGGTTTATTGTCTTTATAGGCGAGTAACAGTTCATGTTTTTCGTTATTGGACGTTTTAATCCAGTAGCCATCATTTGAAGGTACAAGTGTCCAGTCAGCTGCATTTCCAGCGTAACTGAAAAGCAATAGCAAAATGAAAATAGAAAATTGTTTCATATTCATGTGCCTTAAAATGTCAATCATGCCTGCTTATAAACTGATATCGCTTAATGATTATCGTTGTTATTTAGGGGTTAAGAAATTAGGAATATAAAATTCCTTGTATTTATCAATCATACCCACTACGGAGGTATTTGTTAATTCTTCAACACGTCTGGGAGGGTAGCCCAGACTGGCAAACGGAAGATAGGGTGCTTCTTCCCGGTGACACTGGTTGCATTCAATTGGTTTTTTATTAATGTCTTTATGCACAAGTTTTTTCATTTGTGATTGCTGTTGCTCACTAAGACGACTCTCCTCGGCAATATAGTGATCCACAAAGCTCTTGTCTTTCTGTGTTTTTAGAAAGCTGAATGACTGATTTTGTAATCTCCCTGGAGCAATTTTAACGCCATAGTTTCCGTAAGTTGGATATTGCAGGTCTTCGGGATGCGCATACATTTCCTCGATTTCAACAAGAACAGCCGGGTTAACAGATTGTTTTCCAGTGTCTTTATCATACCAGCGGAACGTCCATTGGGGGGCACCTTTATCAGGGCGTATATGACAGGTTTCACAGGCTGTATAGAAAGCATGCATATTTAGGAAGCTACGAACTTCTTTAGATTTATCATGGGGTACGTTGCCGTGGCAACGCACGCACATGCTGGCATTATCCGCCTGTACTTCAAAACCAATATGATGAAAACGACCTTCGATATAGGGTTGTTCAATGACTCTGTAGTCAAGGTCAGTTTTTTTTATTTCGCCCTTTGATGATATTAAATCTGCGAACAGGCGTTCTTCATCTGTCGCGGAATGTTTCAACGTTTTTATAGATTCTGCGGCTTCTTCTTTGCCTTCAAAGCCAAAGACCAGCGGCGCCATAAAATTTCCGTACCAGATAGTGAAGCCCATCAAAAAAATCACGTAGGTTTTGAATAGCAACTTTTTAAGAAATTTTACCATTCGTATTCCTCCCCACCAAAATTTTGTGGCTTGATATCATCTTCAAAGCCAGATTCAATCATAACTCTAACATATTCGTTATAATGCTCATGAATCATGTCGTGTTCATTAAGGTAACCGGTTAGCCATACGGTTGCGGCTGGAAATTTTTCAGGCGAATAATGCACGTTATACCAGTGTACGAAAAACAGAAATAATACGGCGAGCAAGGCTTCATCGGTGTGCATTATATAAGCTGCATTTAGTACCCAGCCTGGCATAATGTGGCTAATTTCATCGCGCCACCATAAAGCCGCGCCGGCGGGTCCCAGAATGGGTATGCCCCAGTAGGGCGCAAAGTAGTCAAATTTTTCACGCCATGACATGCGTTCATGGCGCGGAGGTCTGTTGGTGAAATATAAAAGATATTTCCACAGGTGAATGATATCGAGTAAATCTTTTTTGTTTGGAATCATTTCCATAGAAAGTACTTCACGAAAGAAATTTCGCATAGTCATTTCATCATTCTGTATTAACTTAACCATATGATTTTTATAAAATCCTACCATCCAATAAATGGTGTGGTAGACAAATAAGCCAAGTAGCACCGTTCCTGCGGCACGATGAATTAATGGTGCTATATCCGGTCCGCCCATTAAGTTATATAAGGGTTTTGCCCATGATTCTTCAGCGTGGCGCAAAGGGAAACCGGTAAGAGCCAGGGTGATAACCGTAGAAAATAAAATAACATGCTGCACGCGCTGATGTGCAGAGAACCGATAAAAGTAACGTTTACCATCTTTATAAACAATTGGCTGGTATCTTTTTGTCATCGTATTATTCCTTCTTCCCGCGCATAATATCGTCTAATGATTTGGCATTGTCTGGAGATTTGTTTTCCCGGCTCATATCGGTATTTGATGTGACGTCTGATCCTGATTTAATTTCATTAAGAATGTCATCATAGTCATCAATTTTCTTCTCTTTGAAAAAAGAGAACTTTGGAAATAGTCGGCGTAAAAGTTCAAAAAATATTAATGCCAGGAAAAAATATAAAACGATGGCCATTAATGCCTTGAAACCAAGAAGCATATAAAATTGCATGGGGTATTTCAGGCGGTCGTAAGTGACATGTGTCTGAAAACTGGCGAGCATTGGGCCTGCCTCTGAATGACATTCAGAAGTTCTGCAGGTGGTACTGACATTGTTTTCGTGTACTGAAGATGTGATTGTACTCTGAGACTCAATAAGATGTGTGTTTTCTCCAGCTACGACATGACAGTCTAAACAGTCAGGTGTTTTTTCAGAGCCAAGAATTACCATTTTTCCGTGGAATGTTTCTTTGTAAGAAGTGATAACATCATCCAGTTTATGGCGCTTTCTGAAACCTTCATCCTGATGACATTTAGCACAAACTTCTATGGTTTCAACGGAATAACGTGATTTATGTAAGCGTGTAGTTACATGTTCATAAAAATCTTCAGCAAAATCACCACTCGTATGGCAGCTCTTGCATCGACTTATTGCGCGTTTAGAAATACCGGCTACTTTTTTGCCTTTGTATATTGAGAAAGGACGATAAAAAGGCTGATCATGGCAGTTTTTGCAGCTGGGAAAGTCTTCCTGATAGGGTTTGGCTTTGCCGTTTTTATCGAGCTTACCATGTGCGCTGTTATTAAGAATTTTTGCAACGGGCTTATGGGAGAATTTCTTATTTCCTGAGGGCTCAACAATGTGGCATTGCTGTGTGCAGTCAACCGGTTTGGCTGGATTATGAGGGATACGGTCTATATCTGAATGACAGTCTTTGCATTTATTGCGCCGGTGTGGGCCGCTTTCGAAGAGTTCCTGATTAATATAAAATAGACGAAATTGTCCATCTTTATCTATACGGCTTAATCCACGGTGCTTGTGGCAAAGCACGCAGTTTAGCTCATCTCCTGCCAGGATTGTGGGCGATACGAATAAACTGATAAACGCAAATAATAGTTGAATCACGATAGAAACAGGCAGGCGATTTATCATGGCTTTTCCAGGTTATCATTTCGTTAAATAGTGGTTGATATCTTCAGGGTGCTTTAAAAATAAAAGCATTTAATTTCATGTTAGTCGTATGCAAAATTTATATTAACATAACATAACTTAAGCGCCGGATTTATATTAGGCACACTAGCGCACATAAGTCCACATTAGAAAATAGTAATATATTGATGCGGGTCAAGTGCTAAGCAATTTTGCAAATAATAGTTTTAAAACTTTTGTACATATATATAGTAAGGATATTTTAAAACTGATTCTGTGTTGTTAATTACTAGCCATAACATATGTTAGTAGCATAGATAAAAAAGGGATTAAAAATAACATTGCAGCTATGCACCAGTTACATATGGCGTCTTTTTTATTGTCAAATTTAATCATGTTTTAATGCCTCATTAAAATACTGAATGTATTATGGTAATCATGAATTATTTTATCTTTTTAAAGTCTGTTAACCAGAAAAAAACCGAAAAACCTATGGCACAAAATGCAGACCATAGACTGGTAAATAAAAACCAGCCTAAGGCGTGGTATTCTTCTTGCCAATACTGTATGCTCATCCCGGCAGTGCCCGCTAGAAAAACTGTAATCCATAAGTAGCGATTTAATTTAATTTTAATTTCCCTGTTGGTTTATAGTCGATTGTTGAGAGGTTATAAAGGCATAATCGAAAACACCTGATTGTGAACTTTATGTATTAACAATACTTAGCTGTATTATATCGATGATTTTCAAAAAATGATTTAACTATTGGCTTACTGTGTTTGATCGAAATCAATATTTCATATAAGTATTGGATTAATATTCCAATAACTGAAGAAAATATCAATTTTAAATAATAAGAGCAGATTAGTTAAAAATGAATAATTGTAGCCTAGTAGCCGTTTTGATAAGTTTATTATTTATTAATCCTGCATGGGGCTTCGAAGATGATTCCGGATGTTTGCTTTGCCATAAATACCCCAAAATGGGGCGTATTAATGAGCAAGGTGTTAAAAGAACCTATCAGGTTATACCCGGCGCATTTGCATCGACCGTTCATCGTAATGTCCCCTGTACAGATTGTCATAACTATATAAAACAACTGCCACACCGAGAAGTGACGAAAGGTGTAAGTTGTGATACTGAATGTCATTCAATTAAAAATCCTTCCACCGGTAAAAACTTTTCTCATAAATCCATATACGATAAATATAAGGCGAGTGTGCATGGGCGTGAAAAAATTGAAACAGGCCTGAATGCGGATAAACCCTATTGTGTTACCTGTCATACCAATCCGATCTATAACCCGGATGAAGATGAACCGCCAAAACGGATAGTTGATCGATGCGTGGTATGTCATGAAGATCGTAAGTTTGTTACTAATTGGTATAAGCATACAAGTCGAAGAATTAAGGAGGTTAAGCGCTCTCCCAAAGAAATAGTTGAAATGTGCTCTAGTTGTCATAGTGACAAAATGCTGGTTGATCAGCATGTGGAAGCGGCGAAAAAAGAAGGCCGTGAACTGGGGAAAAAATATGCTATCGCTGTTGAATCCTATAACGAAAGTTTCCATGGAAAAGTGACCCGCTACGGGTTTACCAAGGCGGCTAACTGTCTAGATTGTCACGCGAAAAAAGATAATTACTATATGAATGTGCATGATATTCGTCCGTCAAGAGATCCGCAGTCGCCTGTACATAAAGACAATAAATTGCAGACTTGTCAGGTCTGTCATATTTATGCGGATGAAAATTATGTTGAGCTGGATCCGCACCCCAGTAGTAAAAAAGAAAATAGTCTATTTCGCTACTACGCCAATTTGATTTATGGGTGGGTGGGTGATGTGGTTATTGTATTGCTGATTGCAATGGCCCTGATTGAAACCTGGGGTCGACGTCGTGATGGAGTCAGTTTTTGTATGCGAAAAGGTTCATCCTGGTGGCGTAAATCGAAGAAGAGTGAAGGCAGAGTTAAGTAATATGTTAAGAAAATGTGTGCGGGTTTTTACAGGTACAACGGGAAAGAATTATGAATTTAACAGATGAAGCGCGAAGCGTACTTGAAACATCAATGCGCATCAATAAAATCGATGAGTCAGAGCGTCAGGATATAGAAAATATTGTTGCCAGTATGCCCGATGATCGTGTGCTGCTGTATAAAAATGTTGTATCTAACCCCATCGGTGATATATATCGTTACTCAATACATATTCGTATTCAGCATATGCTTACTTTTGTGACTTTTCTAACACTAGCTTTTACCGGCCTGCCGATTGCATTTCTGGATCATTCATGGGCGCAGCCGTTAAACAGTATGATAGGTGGTATAAATATTTCACGGGTTATTCACCGCACACTGGCGGCTGTGATGGTGTTTAGTATGATTTATCATGTGGTGTATCTATTGTATGTAACCGTTATTCAAGTGATTAAAGGCAGTTTTGAATTGCGTCGAAGCATCATTCCCACCTTAAAAGATTTGACTGACTTTAAAGAGGATATGCAGTATTTTTTCGGCAAACGTGAACAGCGTCCACAGATGGACAAGTTTATGTATAAACAGAAAATACATTATTTTGCGGCGGCGTTTGGTAATCTGGTGATGATAATTTCCGGTTCGTCATTTATTTTCCCGGAATTCTGGGCGGCGATCATACCCGCAAGTAGCGCATCATTTTTTCAGGAATTAATGCGATTATCTCATCCCCATGAAGCATTATTGGCATTACTGGTTATCGCGTTCTGGCACTGGTATAACGTGCATCTTGCACCGGGCAGATTTCCCATGCAGTGGACGTTTCTTACCGGCAAAATCACCCGTGAACATCAGATAGAAGAACACTTTATGGAATATCTACGTAATCTTGTTGAGCTTCCGGAGGAGCGTGAATATCTGAGAAACCTGTTGGATGCTCGTGAACTGAGCCTGGAAACTGAGGGTGATCTACAGGTGGCCGAGGAACAGATATGATAAAGGAAATGACGCCACTGCAAAAACTGGTTGCCTATTCAACATTGGGTATGATCTTTTTCTGGACAGTATTTGGTTTGTTTACCATCTGGCTGTACCTGACGGAATATTAATTTTGGTGAACTCATGCACGTAATCAATGATCAACTTAACTTTTTTGTTGTACTGACGGTTTTACTGTTTATTCTGGTCGGTATTGTAATGGTAGTTTTGATCGATCATAAGAGCAAAATTCCGGGGCATTTCCAGGATAACCCGTTTGGTATTTCTGGTATGCGACGTTCACACCCGGTTATATCTTTTATTACGACCTTTATACTGGGTGCAATTATTATTAGTTTATTACTAGAACTGACGATAGTAATGGGTGAGCATTTTAAACTTTTTAATCAGGAAGTAGAGAAACCACAGATACTTAAAAAAATTAAATATCAGCGTTTTTCAGAAACACAGCGCCATTTTCACAATGTTCCGACGGAAAATAAAGTTGATATGGGAAAAAAACCGGTGTGCTTTGAGTGTCACGGTGATTACCCTCATTCAAAACAGCGCATGGTGCGTACGTTACTGAATATGCACACCCAGTTTGCGGGTTGCATGACATGTCATATTGACCCGCGCAAAAAACCGGAAGAAAAATACACATTTCGCTGGTTAAATTATTCAGGTATAGAAGTGCAGGGGCCTCCGTTTGGTACGGATATTAATCCGAAAACTGGCTACCTGATTGATACAGATGATTATTTTTCCAAAATCGTGGTTTATTCTTCAGAGCAGGGCAAAGAAGAGTTGCTGGAAATAACAGAAGATAATATTGATGCAAAAGACTTTCTGGAACATAAAGATAAATTGTCAGATGAAGATAAACAGGCGATAAAAAAGAGCTTTCATGCACTGGTTATGCCTAAGGGCAGGTTTTGTACCCGTTGCCATGCAAGCGAAGAGAAAAGTTATCTTCCATTTAGAAAGCTGGGTTTTTCAGAGCAACGCATAGAAAGCGTGACTAATTTGAATATTGTAGGTATTGTTGAAAAATACCGTGAATTTTATATGCCAAATTTATTTGATAAGAAGGCGTCTTTGCCCGATTCAAAATCAATGGTTGGCGATGGTGAAAAAACAGATATTCCAAATGAAGAATTACAAAAAGGCAGAGCCTGGTGGCGCCATTCAAATGCATCACAATCTAAAGGACAGAAACCATAAGCAATGGCTAACCGGCACATTGTCGATATTTCCTATTCATTGCTTCAAATTTAATATGTGTAATCACTTTCTGATGTCTGTGCTTGTAATGATTTTTACAGTAACAGGCATCGCAGTTGCATCTGCACAGGGTGTACCCACACAAAAATACCCTCGAGTTACTCAAATTAAAAGTCAGCCTGAGATAACCCTGGCCCTGCCAAGTGATGTGGCGGTGCTGAAAGACAAAATATATCTTGTTGACGGAGGAAATCACCGAGTTGTGGTTTATGATTTACAGGGTGAATATCTGTTTGCATTTGGTGATGAGGGAAATCAGGCGGGACAGTTCAATTACCCGGTGGGAATTTCTGCGGCATCGAACGGGCGAATATATGTTGCAGATTCAGGTAATCATCGCATTCAAATTTATTCTGATAAAGGTAAGTACCTATCAGGGTTTGCAGTTAAAATTAAAGGCAAATCAATTCGCCCAATAGATGTTATACGTCACAAAAAAAGTGGAAAAATTATAGTGAGTGGGGGTAATCACTTACTGACTTATAGCTCAAAAGGTCGTTTATTAAAAACCTGGGGAGGCGTTGGTGTAAACCAGGGAGAATTTCGCTATCCGGCAACATTAGCTGAAATGAGTGATGGGCGCATAGCGGTAGTTGATGTTTTAAATTCGAGGGTTCAGGTTTTTAATCCCGATGGTAGTGTGTCTACTGCGATAAGTGAATGGGGCGTGTTACCCGGGCAGTTATTTCGTCCAAAAGGGGTGGCTGTAGACAGGCAGGACAATTTTTATGTTTCAGATAGTTATATGGGTGTGGTACAGAAATTTTCTGATGCGGGTAAATTCAAAGCGGTTTTAGGTGAGCAGGGTAAACCTTATAAAATGCTGACACCTGTTGGTATGACAATTTATAAAAATAGATTATATATAGTTGAGATGAAAAGCAATCTGCTATCTGTTTATCAGCTGTCTAAATAGCGTGGACTGTATAGAGGGAGTTTAAATACATAAAACACAATTGTTATAAAGTTAATGAAGATGGCAGAGACAAACTATTTAAAGATAAATTCAAAGACCGGCATGCGATTTAAAGGCATGTTGTTGCTGTGTTTTATCTTTTTTTCTCAGTACGTCGAGTCTGCGGTACGATTGCCATCAGCAAATAGAGAGTGTTCGGCCTGTCACATAATGTGGCTGTCAGAATTTAAACGTAAAGATATTACTCCGTTAATTCCCTATGATCCTAAACCGCTTATGAAGTCAGGTAGGCAGGATATTTCGAGTTCTGAGCCCATGTGTTTCTCATGTCATGATGGTTTTGTTTTAGAGTCGCGTTTTTTATGGGAGGAAAACAAACACGCGCATCCCGTCGGTCAGAAGCCTTCAAAAAAAATAAAAATTCCCTTATTTGAGGGGAAAAAAGTACTGCCCTTAAATGATGATGGACGCATGTACTGTGGCACCTGTCATTCAGCTCATGGTGTTTCATGGGATCAGAAAAGTACAGCGGTTTTTATGCGTCTTGAGAACGAAAATGGACAACTCTGTATGGCATGCCATACAGATAAAGTTAAAGGGCCAAAACATGGCTCGCATCCTGTAAAACTTAAAATCCAAAAACTTCTTAAAAATCCGCCGCAGCAATTAATGGCTGCCGGAGCGCGATTTTCAAGTGATGGTGGGGTAGTTTGCCAGAGCTGTCATAAATCCCATGCAGCAGCTGAGAAAAAATTACTGCTGGTTAAAAATGAAAAGTCCCAGTTATGTGGTGAATGTCATATAAATCGATATACAAAAAATCGCGCCGAAGCGGGAAAAAATCATACCCATCCTGTCAATGTTAAACCGCAGGATGTAAAAATTCCTGATCAATTATTATCCCAGGGTGCGAAGCTCGGACCCGAAGGTGAAATAATTTGCCAAACCTGTCACCGTCCGCATGATGCCGTACAGGATAGTCATTTACTGGTGCAAGAAGATAGCAAAGACAGTCTGTGTCAAAGCTGCCATAAAAAACAGCAAACGGTAAAGGGCAGTAAACATGACATGGGGCTGGCAAGAAAAAATAGCGAAAATATTCGCCAACAGTTGGCAAGTGAATCAGGGCCCTGTAGTGCATGTCATGTTCCACATAAAGGTAAGGGCCTGAAAATGTGGGCAAGAGACATTGATGAAAATCAGGACCCGATGAGCGCCCTGTGTCTGAGTTGCCACAGTAAAAAAGGGATTGCGAGTAAGCACACTACTGGAAAATACAGTCATCCGGTCGGTGTAAATATTAGTCGCCTCAATATTAGTCGCCTCGATAATAGTCGGCAGGATCGTAAATTTGATTTACCAACATTTGATAGCAGTGGGTTAAAACTGCTTAATGTAGAGTCCGGCATGGTTAGCTGCGCCAGCTGTCATGACCCGCATCAATGGAGTTCAAAAGATATAGAGCTAAAAGGTGTTATCGGTGAGGCGGGTACGAGTGTGACGCGCTTTTTACGCAAATCGAATAGTGCGGATGCTCCATTATGTAAAACCTGTCATGAAGATAAGTGGCGGGTTGCACAAAGTAAACACGATATGCGTTTTATGGCGCCTGATGCAAAAAACTCTATAGGTCAAACTGTCAGTGAGTCGGGAATTTGCGGCACCTGTCACCTTGTACACAACGCCAATGCGGAACGGTTATGGGCGCGTTCAGACCTGAGTGGTAAAGGTGAGGGGTATGCAGCATGTCTGGGTTGTCATAATGATAAAGGTCTGGCTAAAAATAAAACGTTGGGCAAACATAGCCATCCTATGAATGTGCCGGTTAAATCACTGGGTATTACAGACTTGAGTGAAGAATGGATACTTGATAGTGAAAAAAATAAAAAGGCTTCTGAAAAAACACAATTAAAATCGTTACCCTTATATGATGAGTTGGGTAAATCGGTTGATAAAGATGGCCGCGTTGGTTGTGGTAGTTGCCATGACCCGCACAACTGGTCAACCCTGGCATATAAACAAAGCAAAGATCCTGCACGTCTGGAAGGCGATACAGATAGCAGTTTTTTGCGCATTGCGGATCAGTCAAAAAGTGCATTGTGTGTTAACTGTCATGTGGATAAAAAATCAATATATCTCACCAAGCATGATTTAACCGATGAAGCTGATGACTATCTTAAAAAAATAGATAAGAAAAATATAGACGGTGAAAATAAACTCGATAATGTTATAGGTGATGCGGTAGCGGGCGCATGCATGCACTGTCATCAACCACACAATGCGAAAGGTGTTGCACTATGGAGTCGAGACAGGTCTGGGGATGATGCGCCAATTGCACAACTTTGTGCAAGCTGTCATGTGCAGAATGAGCTGGCAAAAAATAAATTACCCGGCGAGCATATGCATCCATTACAGGTTAATAATAAAAAAATAAAACACAGTAAAGGCATTCCTTTCTTTAATGAAAAAGGTGAGCGTGACCATGAAAATGGCAATGTAGATTGTGCTAGCTGTCATAACCCCCATCAATGGGATCCACAGAATGCAGAAAATAAATCTCCGCAAATTGCTAGTGAAGAAGGTAATACGGTTAACAGTTTTCTTAGAAAAACAGCAGATAATAATAGTGAACTATGTGTCAGTTGCCATGTGAATAAAAAAACCATTATCGGTACAGATCATGATCTTTCCGTAACTGCGCCCGCGGCGAAAAACACATTGCAGCAGGAAAAAAATCAATCTGGTGTCTGTGGACAGTGTCACATACCTCACCAGTCAAAAGATGGTTTGTACCTGTGGGCTAGAGAGTTGCCAGAGTCTGAACTAACATCATATGGGTTGGCTGAAAAAAACAAACCAAATAAAAACAAACCGGAAAAAGAAAATCTGGTAGATCAACGCTGTTTTAGTTGTCATGCAGAAAATAAAATTGGCGCAGCTAAAATACCGGATAATACCCTACATCCTCAGCAGATAAATATCTGGTCTGCAGAGTTGAGAAACGAAATATACGCCGGTGAAGTACCGCAAACCCCCGTTTTCAACAAACAGGGCAGGCGCACGAAATTCGGTACAATTACCTGTGCCAGCTGCCATAATCCGCATCAGTGGCAGGCGGATAAAAAACATAAAGGTTCGGGTAAAAATGAAGAGGGCGACGCTATGAGCAGCTTTCTTCGCAGCAATGATTCAAAAAATATTGTCTGTCAGGACTGTCATGGTGATGAATCAATTTATCGATATAAATATTTCCATGCGGATGAAACGCATAAAAAACATCATATGTTTAAGTGAAGGTTTTAACGACCTATAAAATCATATATAACTGGGTAGTAGTCACTGATTGATAGTGGTTTTTAGTCAGTAGTGGTTTTTAGTCAGTACTGATTTTTGCATTTTCAATAATCACATCATAAACATAACCATAGCCAAAATCTTTATTTAACACTAACTTTCCCTCAACGGTGATGATGTCGTTAAGCGCAGCGGTAGCGTCGGTGGTAATGGTTAGGTCCTGTTTGCTACTACTGTCTCGGATATGAATCCAGTTTTTACCCATAACATCGGCGGTAAATTTACTCACCTGACCGCGAATCTGTAGTGTCTGTTTAGATAATTTATTTTTGTTTTTTATTACGTCGGCTATAGTTTGGCCATTTTCTGCCTTTGAAAATGATTTAAGTACCAGGTCGTGAGCTTTTTTCTTAGTGTTTTTGTGAGGGTCGAGTGAATTTGGTAATGAGGTTGACTGTAAGTTTTTTCCATTAACTGTAAAACCGCTAACAAAATATATTACATCAAAATCCCGATTTAGCGCTTTGCTGTGAAATTTTTGCATTGGCATACGTCCATTAAAACTGATCTGGTCGCCTTTTTTGACGGCTGTTACCGGGCCGGCTGCCCATACGCTGTCTTTGTCCGTTTTAATCTTAACATAGGTGTAGCCACCTGCATTCAGGGTTTCAATCAGCTCACCCTTAAAAATCCCGGAACTTTGAGTCGTGGTGTTTGCTTGCACTGATGTTTTGTCATGGGTGTTTTCGGCGAAGCTGTTTTGTTGAAAACTTAAAATGATACCGGTAGTGAGTAGCGTAATAATAAATTTTTTCTGGTTCAAAACAATGACCTCAGATTAGATTAAGTGGAATTTAATATGTTTGATTATGACACATAATCAACTGCAATTTACTTGCTTAGAGTCAAAAAAATGAATTTTAAGGTGACTGTAACTGCCTGTTCAAAGCAGATAGCCTTGCTGTGTGTATTGCCGTTGCCATTTCTTTACCCTCTAGCCCGGCATCTTTCAATGGCTGAATGTCTATGCCTTTAATTATTTCTAAGGCCTGACGATAATAATCAGCCTGTGGATAGGGGGCATTTTCATAGCCGGTTCGACCGCGAATGTCTGCAGTGCAGGCAATTAAAAACTGCTCATATCTTTGCGGCTTGCGTATACCGTCAAGTTTTTCAATTGTGTTTAACAGAGTAGTTTTTTTAATTTCAAGTGCCCTGTGAACATGCAGATGAAATTCTGCGGTAATTAATGCCAGCTCTCTATATTCATTGGGGATGCGCAATCGTTTGCACAGTTGTTGAACCGGTTGCTTGCCTTTTGCTTCATGGCCATAGTGACTGGGCCAGTTTTCTTTTGGTGTGAGCGCCTTTCCAAGGTCATGGCATAATGCGGCGAAGCGCGTGGCGGGATTAGTTGTTAATAAACCTGCCTGCTGTAGCACCATTAATGTGTGAATACCCGTGTCAATTTCTGGGTGGTGAATTTCTGGCTGGGGTACACCAAACAGCGCATCTATTTCAGGTAAAATAGTTTTTAAAGCATTGCAGTTTTTTAAAACTTCAATAAAAACCTGCGGGCTACGCTCGGTTAATGCCTTGTGAAATTCCTGCCAGACTCGTTCTGCAACCAATGCGTCAGCCTCGCCATTGGTAACCATTTTTTGCATGAGTTCACGGGTTTCATCAGCAACCTTAAAACCTAAGTGAGCATAACGTGCTGCAAAACGCGCGACTCTTAAAATACGTACTGGGTCTTCACTAAATGCGGGGGAAACGTGGCGCAGTAATTTTTGTTCTAAATCTGCACGGCCGTTATAGGGGTCAATAATCTTGCCGTCTTCATCCTTTGCAATCGCATTAATGGTTAAATCTCGGCGTATTAAATCTTCTTCTAAAGTAACATCCGGTGAGGCATGTACTTCAAAACCTTTGTAGCCAGGTGCTGTGTTGCGTTCGGTGCGGGCTAAAGCGTGTTCGTCTTTTGTTACCGGGTGTAGAAAAACCGGAAAATCTTTACCGACCTGCTGGTAGTTTAGCGCCAGCATTTCTTTAACGGTTGCGCCCACCACAACCCAGTCTTTTTCTTTGACTGGATAGTTTAAAAGCTGGTCGCGGACTGCGCCGCCTACGAGATAGATTTTCATGGTTTTGATTATACCTGATAGCGGACGGGGTGTCTGTTGGGTGGAATGTCGTCAGTTATAAACAGGGAGATTCTCATGAGGGCTAATAAAAGTAGCGAACTAAGAAACGCTCGAGTATTGATAAAGAATCAGGCCTATTTAACTATAATGGTAACCAATAAACGCAATCCTGTTTTTCTCGATGTGTATTCTGGATGAGAATGAGTGAGCGTTTTAAAGGACACATCGTTGGAAGTAAAAACAATATGTTATGTAATTAAGCCAGACTATCTACAGTGGTTGATGCGATTTAAAGGTAAACAAACGCTTTCAAAAATTATATAAAAGATCAAATCAAAAAAGTATTTTTAACATTAAATTAAAATTCAAGCTAATAAAAAACCTTTGGCAACCCGGCTTTCACGATCATGCCTTGCAAAATGAAAAGGTATTTAATCTGTTGCCCATTCGGTGTGGCTGCCAATGTGCTGCGTGCAAGTCTGGTCGCTTCAATCGAAGATTAAGCTTTATGGAATGCCTGTTGGCTGGAATGATCGCGAGCTAAAGCGCGCGCCTACGGTCAATATGTAAATTGGTAGGCGTTAGCTTTAGCTGACGAAAGGCTGGCTGTTAGCCAACCAGAATTTCCTGTGCGGCTGAAACCGCCACGCCCTGCTTAACTGCACCGCCTAAAACGGCTTCCAAAGCACTTAAACAAAGCATGATGTTTTCTGCGCGACTGCTGTGGCCCATTAAACCAATGCGCCAGACTTTACCGGCAAGTGAGCCTAAACCTGCACCAATTTCTAAATTAAATTCATTGAGTAATTGTGAGCGAACAGCGGCTTCGTCTACACCGTCAGGAATTGTCACGGCATTTAACTGGGGCAGGCGATCTGCTTCATCAACGATAAAACTTAAACCCATGGCTTCCAGTCCGGCACGTAATGCCAGGTGATTTTTTGCATGACGTGCCCACGCATTTTCCAGGCCTTCGTCCTGCAGCATCACTAATGATTCGTGGAAAGAATACAACGCATTAACTGGAGCGGTATGGTGGTAGGCGCGTTTGGCATTGCCGCCCCAGTAACCCATGACCAGATTCATATCTAGAAACCAGCTGGTGACTTTTGTTTTGCGTGATTTGATGACTTCAGTGGCTTTTTCACTGAAACTCACCGGTGAAATCCCCGGTGTGCAGGACAGGCATTTCTGGGTGCCGGAGTAAATGGCATCTATGCCCCAGTCATCTACACGTAATTCTGTGCCACCTAAAGAGGTAACTGCATCAACGATAGTCAGGCAGTCATATTTTCTGGCCAGCTCGCACAATGTTTTGGCATCTGATTGAGCACCTGTGGAGGTTTCCGCATGCACGAATGCCAAAATTTTTGTATCTGGGTTGGCTTTTAATGCGGCTTCAACTTTTGAGCAGTCGACGGCCTGGCCCCATTCGTCTTCAACCATAATGGCCGTAGCACCCAGGCGTTCTACATTCTCTTTCATGCGACCACCAAATACACCATTCTGGCAAACAACAACTTTATCGCCAGCTTCAACCAGATTCACAAAACAGGCCTCCATGCCCGCGGAGCCGGGGGCTGAAATTGGGATGGTTAGCTGATTTTTTGTTTGAAATGCGTACTGAAGCATTCCTTTGACCTCGTCCATCATGGCGACAAATAACGGGTCGAGGTGACCAATGGTCGGGCGCGCCATCGCGCTCAAAATGCGTGGATGTACGTCAGATGGGCCGGGGCCCATTAAGGTGCGAACGGGGGGTAAAAATGATGTGATGCTCATATTGCTAGTCCTGGGTATTCTGTCTGGTGGTGAATAATGCCATAAAACGGCCCTGATAATATACTGATTTTTTAAGGGGATTAAGCATGTGCAGGCGTTTTTGGCAGTTAATTGAGTGAATTAACCGAAATGTTTCAGTTCAGTTAAAGTTGTTTGATGTATTCATCTAGAACATTCTTTAATTGTGCCTCATTAACCGGTTTGCTGAGAAAATCATCCATACCTGCGCTCAGGCACCTTTCCCTGTCTTCGGAGGTGGCTTTTGCAGTCAGTGCAATAATGGGTAAATGACTTTTATTGTTTTCCAGGCGCCGCCATTGTCGGGTCGCTTCAATACCATTCATATTTGGCATATTGATATCCATTAAAACCAGGTGGTAGCGATGCTTGTGCATGGCATAAAGCGCAGTAGTGCCATCGGTGGCAATGTCTACACTGTGGCCTAAATCCGTTAAATGACTATACACCACACTGGCATTTATTTCGTTGTCTTCAGCTACCAGAATATTTAAAGAAGTTAGAGTGCTTTGCTGCGTACCAGCGTTGTTTGATGCGGGATTAAGTAGGTCGATAATCGTGCTTTTTAAAACACCAAGTGATACAGGTTTAATAATAGTTGCCTGAATGCCGTATAAACTTTCAGGTTCTATTTGCTCAATGCTGTGTATATAGCTTGCATATAAAATAGGACTGCTACTTTTCGCTTCACTGCGAATTCGGGCAACTAATTCGTGGCAATATTTATGCTTTCTGTCTTCACCTAAAATAATAATATCGAAGGGATTATTTTTTTCATGGCTCCATATAATATGAGCAATTAGATTATCATGACCTGATGTGGCGTAAACTTCCATGCCAAATTGCTGGCAATATTTTTCCAGAATATCCAGATTAACTTTATCCGCATCGAAAATAAGAGCACGTTTGTTTTGTGGAAACGGTATTTCTTCGGTAATTTTTCTAGTTTGTATTCTCCAGTTAAAATGTAAATTAAAACTAATGTCCTGCTGATTGTTGTACTGAATTTCGAACAGTCCATTCATTAAACGGGTTAGTTGATATCCAATGCGCAGTGGTAATGCATCATTTGTTTCTGGTATCTGATTGGAGTGCAGGTGTTGCAGGCCGGTATTCTGTTTAAATTTTATTTCTATATTGGCACTAACGTGTTCGCTGGATCCTGTTTTGCTCGCATATGCATGAATATAAACTCCCTCGGACGTGCTGTGTTCAATAACATAACGAATTAAATTGGACAATAATTGCCTGAATCTTTGTGTATCAATAAAAACTTCATCTGGAAATGTTTCATCGATATAGCAGGTTAAGTCAAGCTCTCTTTCATAGCCAAGGGGTGCCAGGCTATGCACCAGGCTGTCAATTAGTCCCCGTGGGTTTGAGCTGGCCTGGTTGATTGAAATGCTACCTTTTTCAATACGTGAAAAATCAATTATGTCTTCAATAATAACCTGCAAAGAATTGCTTGACTGGCTTAGAGATTGTAAATATTGTTTTTGCTGAACATCAAGATCAGTTTTGTTAAGCAGATCAATCATACCAACAATGCCACCAATGGGCGTGCGAATCTGGTGAGTCATTGTTGATAAAAATTCAGATTTTGCAATGCTGTTTGAGTCTGCGCGTTCTGCAAGTTTCATCAGACGTTTTTGCATTGAGTATAAGTAAGCAGGCAGTGCAATAATAAGCAATAAAAAAGCAATGGCTTCCAGTGTTAACAGGTGCCATGCATCCTCGGTTAATAATAAAATATTGTAGCCGATCAGGGTTAGTACTACTGCAACACTTAGAAACTTTAAACCGTAGCGCGTGCCGTAACCAATGTAAATCCATAAGTAGACAAGCACATAAACGCTATTAATGCCGCCAGTTAAAAAAGAAGAAAATGTGGTGCTGCCAATATCAACAGCCAGTGCAACATAGCGACGTTTCATATTTGTGGGAACGCGAAGAATGTAGAGCAGATTAATGATAGAAAAACAGAAAAATGCCAGTGTGAAATAGTTTAACGCTTTCATTGAGGCATCAAAATAACCGCTGCTGATGCCTGCAGAAATGTATAGATAGGTTAACAGGCCAATACTGAGTCGGATGATTGACTGTATAAATTCAGAGTTTTTTAACTTATCCATTGTTTATACGTGGCCCGTAGCCTATTTAAGAAGATAAAGATAATAGCATTAGTCTCACAGGGGTAAAACAAATAAGGTGTATTTAGCCTTTATTTGTCATTTTAAAGTATATAAGAGGAGTAGATTTGTTTATATTGTGGGTTTGTGAATAATTGCTTGACAGATATAGGAAATTAACACAATCTACAGACATGGTAATTAATAAGCGACCCATTAAAGCAGAAATCATTTGTTCACATCGTGTGATGTGGCAACTATCTGCCTGTGTGCTTATTTTATAATCTTCATTTAAATTTAACGAATTTTAAAAGCCACAGACGGAAAAAGTCTGTGGCTTTTTTCGTTTCAGAGGATTATTTAAGGACGATACAATGCAAACAATCAAAGCCCATCAATCTAAATATCATAAGCTGCTTATTGCGATGGCATTTTGTGTGGTGATTACAATCTGGTCTACTACTCCTATAACCGTTAAGTGGAGCGGGGAAGGTGTGAGTTATTTATTTGGTATTTTCGTGCGAATGAGTATTGGTACCTTCCTGGCAATATTGCTGGTGCTAATAAAATATAAAAAGTTGCCAATGGATAAGCCAGCGCGTAAAGTTTATGTAGCATCTGCACTGGCTATATTTGGAGGTATGATGCCGGTTTACTGGGGGGCGCAATATATTTCCTCTGGCTTAATATCGGTAATCTTCGGGGTCACACCTATTGTAACGGGTTATCTTGCCTGGCGTTTTTTACATGAAAACAGTTTTAGCTGGTTAAAAGTTATCGGTTCACTTTCAGGGGTATTGGGTCTGCTGGTTATTTTTTATAAGGGCCTATCCGCAGGGGACGATTATATGTATGGTGTTGCTGCAATGTTAGCGGCGGTTGTATTACACTCAATAAGTGCGGTGTGGATAAAAAGCATTAAAATTGAATTGCCTGCGTTGTCATTAGTCGCGGGTGGATTATTGTTTTCGATGCCCCTGTTTCTTACCGTATATCTGGTATTTTCTCCCCCCCTGCCGGCAGAAATTCCGCTGAAGGCGATATGGTCTATTCTTTATTTAGGTGTTGTGGGTTCAGTTATTGGTTTCGTTAGTTATTATTTTTTACTTAAACATTTGCCCGCATCTAGTGTTGCTTTAATAACCCTAATTACACCGGTATCCGCATTGTGGATTGGGCATGTGGTAAATAATGAAGTCATTAGTGCAAGTGTTTATCTGGGTACCGCATTTGTGCTCGCCGGTTTATTACTACATCAGAGTGAGGATATATTACTTAAAAAATTATGGGGAAAGCGAAAATATTATTATGGTTAATGTTGTTATGCAGTTTTACTGTAGAGGCAGAAACCGTTATAAATGAAATTCGATATGAGGGCAATAAAGTCACCCGAGCATCTGTGTTTAACAGGGAAATATATATTCACCCGGGTGATAAATTTAATGAAGCCTTAATCGAAAAATCAAGACAGGCGATAATGGATCTCGGTCTGTATAAGTCAGTCCACTATTATATGGAAGAAAACTATACTCAGGGTAATGCGGGTAAAGAAATCTACAAAGTTAATATTGTCTTTATTGTTAAAGAAAAATATTACAATCTGGTTTTACCGAGACTTAAAGTTGAAGATGATGAGGTTTTTTACGGCTTGCAGTACAAAGGAGATAACCTTTTCGGATTAAAGCACAGTGCACGTATTCTGGCATTAGATCTCGGTTCAACGAATGGTGTTAATGAAAACCGATATTCATTTAATTATTTTTATCCCAATGTAAACGATAGTTTCTATAATCTTGACTTTGCACTGCAAACAGAAAATAAAGTTGATGAGAGCGAAGGCATTATTGACCGGCAGGACGATAGTTACCGTGTTGGTGTTACCCGTTGGTTAAACGAAAGAGGTCGAAGCCGGGGCTGGTTTACAGGAGGGGCTGTTACATATCAGACACGCGTTAATGATGACCTTATAGTTAATGAAAACTCAGAAAGTATAGACGCTATCATTTTGGGAGCAGAAGTGGGTTACAGAAACCTTAATGACTTTGAATATAACAGGGGTGGAAAATCATATGGATATAAACTCGACTGGTCGGGTGATTCAATTGGCAGTGAGGCACAGTTTACCCGCCATCAATTTTATTATCTGAGCTACTATCGTTTTGAAAACCGTCCCTCAACTAATGTGAATGTGCAAATGAAGTTTGGTCATTCAAATGATAAAATACTCGGTGAGTATGCCTTCAGTCTGGGGAGCAGTAATGACTTGCGCGGTTATGAAAAGAGTCGCTTCAAAGGCAATACCTTATTTGTAACGAATATTGAATATATGTTTCCGCATTATAAATATCCGTTGTTACGCTATGTAGCCTTTGTTGATGCAGGGAGTACTTATGATCAGTTAAATGATGTATTCCATGAACCAGTTAATGTTGGTGCAGGACTTGGCTTAAGATGGAAAATAAAATCATTGGTAAAAATTGATTTACGTATGGATGTGGGCTACGGGTTTACCGACGAAGATTATAAATTCAGTTTTGGTACGCGGCACACTTTTTGATTTTCGGGTGGTTTGGTTAAAAAGACAGGGTGAGTTAAAAAAAGTCTCACCCTGTTGAGTCTGTTACTGAATGTAAATTAGTCTGTGCTGCCAGAGGTTGATGACGTAGCAGATGAATCGGTGCTGTCTTTTGGTGGGAAATTTTCTAAAATTTCATTAACCGCATTCTGTATTTTTTGAGTTTGTTTTTCCGGTGTTGATGCGGGACTAATAATTGCTTTTGCCGTTGCACGCCAGATAAGAGTTTTAGTTTTAGTGTCAACAAAATCCAGAATTAATGTGCCCTGTTCATACTCGTAAACACTAACGCCGCCGGTGTTGGCATAGGAACCCGAATAACCATATCCCGGATGGCGATAACCATAACCGCCGTAGTAACCATTAGGGGCATACGAGTAACCCCAGTTAGTGATATCTACTTTATTTTCTTTACCGAAGTGTGTGGCAATTACAAAATCTGCACCGGCAGAGTTTTGATGAAAACCTTTTGATTTAAGTGTGTCTTCAACGGCTGTAACAAAACGGGCTCGATTTAATTCATCAACTTGCATGTCTTTCGGAAATGGCAGCCAGTCATACTTGCTGTATTTTGAAAAATCTGTTTTCTGGTTGTAATCATAATTTACCGACAAACTAGAGCAGCCGTTTAAAAGGATAGCCGCGATAAATATAAAAATAATATTGTTCATGATCATTCCTGAATAGTCATTTTGATATCACCCGATTCTAACGGCTATTCGCAATATTATCTATCATTCATCCTACTTAAACTTAAGGCGCCTCTGATCAAGTCTGTCATGTCTGTGCGTGACCTGAAGCGTTCAACTACAAGGCGACGCTTCGCAGCAATGGCCCGGTCCTTTACAAGCAGCACAATGCAGTAGGTGAATGCTTCAGGTCACGCCCTGCGGGCCAGTCAGGTGAGCCCACACTCTGCGCTTTAACTTCTCACTCCGGCCATGCCTAAAACGTTCGGCATGCTTTCAAAGCGCGTCTTGATTGTGAACTCATCTGGCCACCAGAGTTATAATAGACATGTTCACAGGTGCCTTAACTCTGTGATGTTATTCTGGTGATGTTATTCTGGTGATGTTATTCCGGGAGATGTTATTCCGGGCATAGAAATATAACCATCAAGTGACTGAATACGCTTAAACCAGCGGTGTATAGCCGGGTAACCCTGTAGTGAAATGTTACCCTCTTCACACAGAGCGACATAGGGATAGCAGGCAATATCAGCGATGCTGGGGTGATTTGTTGCCAGCCAGTTTCTCTGGCTTAAATGTCGCTCAATCCATTTAAGCATGGCTCTGCCTTTTTGTTGAAATAAATCCAGGTCGCCTTCGGTATCAAATTTGAGCATCGAGCGCGCCTTGCCCAGGCTATTAAAAATATCATCATTGGCAACGCACAGCCATTGCGTGACAAGTGCCATATCAGTGGCGGTGTTCGGATACCAGGGGTTGTTGCTTTGGGCTTCATATTGTCGAGCTAAATAAACCAGTATTGCCTGGGAGTCCCAAATTACCATTGAATCAACCTCCAGCACCGGGAACTCTCCCCGCGGATTAAGCTGGAGAAAATCATCACTTTTATGTTGCCCATTAGCGACGTTAATGGCTAAAAATTCATATTCAATATTCATCAGACTCATTAAAAGTTTTGCTTTGTAGGTGTTTCCTGAAACATCCAGACCGTGTAGTTTTATCATTGTTTTATCCCTTTATACTATGTTTAAAAGATTCAAGCCGAGTATTAACTGTGCAGCAAATCCAGCTAAAAAAGCCGGAACCCTGATGAGTGGAATAGCCAATGTAAACGCTATAAAATGTATAAGTCGGGCATAAAAATACAGGCTTACGGCAAAGTTGCTGCTGGCTGAATGAAGCTGAGTTATTTCTGTGAGAATCACCAGTGGCGCAAAAATCACCAGATTTTCCACGGCATTTTCATGGGCACGCATCATCCGCTCAGCCCATTGTGCTGTTGGGCGAATATCCGGTTGTGGGTTATAAAGTGCGGGCCAGATTCCCATTTCCGCCATGCGATTAATTATGTAAGGCACCCACATAACTGATGTAAAAAGAGTGACCATGCATAACCAGAATATTTCATGGGAAAGTGTCATTTGTATTTCTCCTTATTTGCTTGTACATACAAATATTGTAAATAAGTTTAAAAAATTAATGGTGTAGTGTTAGTTTCGTTTCAGTCATCGTTAGAGCTTTTCGCGAATCTCTCGCATATCAGTAACCAGGGTAGAAAATGTTTTTTTGCCAATAATTTTATTAAGATGGGTATAAAGCTGCTGGCCGATTTTTTCGAGTTCTGTCTGAATATTTTTTGCTTTGGGGGTCGGCAGTATTTTAGTGCCCCGTTTATCATCACTATCTGAAACCCGCTTTAAAAAGCCTTTAATTATCAGGCTGTCAACAAAACGGCTAACAGTAGAAGGGGCTAGCTCAAGCTCCCTGGCAATTTGCTTCATTGAAATTTCAGGATTCTCCAGCACCAGGCGCAGCACATAGGCGTGGGAAGGCGATAGGCCCAAAGGTTTAAAAGCCTCGTCCCAGATTTTATTTATCTGGCGTGCCAGTGCATTGGTGTTGAAGTAGATGCATTTTTCGAACATGTTTTTATTTAAGCATTATTTTATTGTATGTGCAACTAAGTATTTTTGTATAGGATTAGATTTTGCTAACGTTGAGGGTGGTTCTATTTATTTGCATGGTATTTACCACAGGGGACAGAGCGGGACAGCACCGGTCTGTCCCCGAGTATGTCAATCATGCGAGTTGGGTTATTTTTGGGTTAGCGGGTTAGCGGGTTAGTGTCAAACTTTATGCCTGCCCAGCCATGTTGCATAAAATTTCGAATGTTCTGGTGGTCTGTGCCGTTTGGGTTTTCAAGTACATCCATGCGGTAATAATCACCAAAGCAGTGTAGGGTTTGCTGCTCGTTCAGGTTGTTTAGTTGAGCAAAGGCGAAAATTTTACAAGAACCGTTGTTCTGGTTTTGCGCATTAACCAAATCGCCATTGCTGAATTCACAGGGCGTGAAATGATAATTGGCATCAATTACCGCCATGGTGTTTTCAAAGCTGTTTGTTTCGGGGGAGGTTTTTAGCTGTTGTAAAAAGTGATTCATATTAAATATGCTTATCGGTGAAAAAGAAAACAGCATACCCACAGGCTAAAAAAAATCCACTAAAACCTGTATAGTAAGCACCAATTCGCCATCACTAATAATGAGGAAATCATGCCACTAATTCGCCCCTTTGCAGGTTTGCGCCCTGTTCCCAAACGTGTTGAAGATGTTGTTGCGCCTCCCTATGATGTACTGAACAGTGCTGAAGCCCGAGAGCGAGCGGCGGGAAAACCGATGAGTTTTCTGCATATTTCCAAAGCGGAGATCGATTTGGCGGAAGATATCGATCCCTATGATCCGGCGGTGTATGCAAAGGCGGCGGAAAATCTGCAGAAGCTTATTGATGACGGAGTGTTAATTCGCGAAGACCAACCACGGTATTATGTGTATCGCCTTAAAATGGGGGATATTGTGCAGACAGGTTTAGTGGCGGCAGCATCGGTGAAACATTACGATACTAATCGTATTCGTAAACACGAATTTACCCGCCCGGCAAAAGAGAATGATCGGGTGGCACAAATTGAAGCGTTGAATGCGCAAACCGGGCCGGTGTTGTTGGCCTATAAATCCGATGATGTGATTGATGGCCTGTTAAATAAAGTGGCGCAGGGCAAACCGCTTTATGATCTGGTTGCGGATGACGGTATCGAGCATACCTTCTGGGTGATTGAAGATGATTCGGTTGCAGAACAATTATCCGCAGGTTTTGATGCAATGGACGCCATTTATATTGCGGACGGGCATCACCGTTCCGCATCGGCTTCGCGGGTAGCAAAATCTAAGGGCGGATCTGATGATGACATGAGCCATTATTTTCTGTCGGTTATTTTTCCCCATAAACAGATGAAAATTTTTGATTACAATCGGGTGGTTACCGATTTGAATGGTTTATCAAAAGATGAGTTCATTAATAAAGTAAAAGAAAATTTCAGTTGTGAAAAACAGTCATCACCGGTTAAACCTGCAGCGCCGAATGAGTTTGGAATGTATATTGATGGTGAGTGGTATCGTCTAAATATTAATCCTGAACGTATTTCAGATGACCCGGTTGGCAGGCTCGATGTGAGTTTACTGGCGGATAATTTATTGGGCCCGGTATTAAATATTACCGACCCGCGCACCGATCCGAGAATTGATTTTGTCGGCGGCATTCGTGGGCTTGAAGGACTGGAGAAACGCGTGGATAGTGGTGAAATGGCTGCTGCATTTTCTATGTATGCCACCAGCATGGAAGACTTAATGTTAGTGGCAGATGCCAACGAAGTGATGCCGCCGAAGTCGACCTGGTTTGAACCGAAGCTGGCGGATGGGCTGGTTTCTCATGTACTGGATTGATATGTCAGTTGAGTTTTTGGGTAACAGTAAAAGCAACAGCAAAAGATTACCGCAAATGAACGCGAATAAACGCAAATAAAAAACGCAAATTTATATTTTTGGGCAATAACTTTAGCTGAGAAGGTTGTTAGTGATGTGAGCATGTAAAAATGCAGTATTTTTACATGCTCACTTCGTGTTGCATGTTGTGTAGTCAGTTAAAGTTAAAGTTAAAGCTAATGCCTATAAATATAGTAATTATGTAAAATAATTCCTTGTCATTTTCCGCTCAAGCACTTACATTTTTAATTATGCGTTTATTTGCGGTAATCTTTTGACTTTGACTTTAAAGGCATCAAGAAATAATAGGCGCATCAAGATAGCGCGCAATTAACCCCCGCTCGGCCATCGCTTTATCCAGCGCAATTCGAATTTTATAACCCCCGCCTTTCGCCTCGTCCATTGTGTTTCCATGTAAGTCCTGCATGTTGTCTAAAATAATATCTTGATTACCGGAGGGTTTGATTAATTCTAATTTGTCACCGATTTTAATTTTGTTTTTCACGTCAATTTCAGCCATGCCGGTTGCATTGTCGTAGGCTACAACTTCCCCCACAAACTGTTGCTGGCGACTCATCGAATTACCCTGCATATAATTTTGATATTCGTGGGTGTGGTGGCGTTGATAAAAACCATCGGTGTATCCCCGGTTAGCCAGGTTCTCTAACACGCCTAATAATTGCGGGTTAAATTCTTTGCCCTGGCTGGCATCTAATATGGCTTCTTTATAGCTTTGTGCGGTGCGTGCAACGTAGTAATGTGATTTGGTGCGGCCTTCAATTTTCAAACTGTCGATGCCAATATCAACCAGTTGCTTCACATGTTCCACTGCGCGTAAATCTTTTGAGTTCATTATGTAGGTGCCGTGCTCATCTTCTTCTACAGGCATCTGTTCGCCGGGGCGGTTGGCTTCTTCTAAAAACATAACCTCATCGGCATCGGGATGGCGGGCATCACCCATGTCAGAAAACTGAATAGATTGTTGCGGGATTTCTTTTGGCTTATACACGCCCTCTGCATTTCGTTCTGATGCTGTCGATTTGTAATCCCAACGACAAGCGTTAGTGCAGGTGCCCTGATTCGGATCGCGGTGATTAAAATAACCCGAGAGTAAACAGCGTCCGGAGTAAGCAATGCAAAGTGCGCCGTGTACAAAAACTTCAAGTTCCATGTCCGGGCATTCCTGTCGAATTTCTTTTATTTCATCGAGGGATAATTCACGGGATAAAATTATGCGCTCAACCCCCACGGATTTCCAGAATTTCACCGCGGCATAATTTACCGTATTGGCCTGCACTGACAAGTGCACCGGTATTTGAGGCCAGCGTTCGCGCACCATCATAATTAAGCCCGGGTCCGCCATAATTAATGCATCCGGGCCCATGTTAATAATCGGCTCCATGTCTTTAATGTAAGATTTGATTTTACTGTTATGGGGCATCAGGTTTGAGGTGAGGTAAAATTTTTTACCCAGATCGTGCGCTTCTTTTATACCAATGGCGATATTGTCTTGCATAAAATCATTGTTGCGCACGCGCAGGCTGTAGCGTGGCTGGCCCGCATAAACTGCATCTGCACCATAGGCAAACGCATAGCGCATGTTTTTGAGGGTGCCGGCAGGGGAAAGTAATTCTGTTTGTTTCATGATGATAAGTTTTTTAGATGATAATTAAACCCAAATAATTAAACATAAATAATTAAAACCTGGGGTGATGTGGCATTTTACCTTAATTTATGTAGATAGGTTAAAATCCTAAATATGACTGAATTAATCGTAAACATTGGGCAGAGCATCTGGATGGTTTATCTGGATACGGCCATCTGGCTGCTGCTGGGATTACTCGCGGCGGGGCTGGTGAAAGTTTATATCCCCGAAGATGCAATGAAAAAGTGGCTGGGCGGATCAGGGTTTTCAGCAGTGGGGCGGGCTGCTTTATTTGGTGCGCCGTTGCCCCTTTGCTCCTGCGGTGTTTTACCCGCAGCCATTGGATTACGGCGGGCTGGTGCATCAAAAGAGGCGACGGTTGCATTTTTAATTTCCACACCGGAAACCAGTATTGATTCTGTGGCGGTAACCTATGCTTTAATGGGGCCGGTGATGGCGGTGTATCGCCCGATTGCCGCCTTGTTCAGTGCGCTGATAACCGGCATGATGGTGGCCTTTGTTAAAGATGAAGCGGTTCTGGTTGCACCGGCGGAAATGCAGGAGGCATCCTGTTGTGCCAGTAGCAAAAATGAAGCCGGTGATTGTTGTTCAACGGCGCCGGCTAAGTACTTAACAAAAAACAAATTAGTGCAGGCGCTACGCTATGCGGGTGCCGATTTACTGGATGATATTTCTCGCTGGATGGCAGTAGGCATTATTTTTGCGGGAATTATGATGGCGGTGATTCCCGATGGCTGGCTGGCTCAGTGGGGGCAGGGCATGACGGCGATGATTGTTATGTTAGTGGTAGGCATTCCCCTGTATATTTGTGCGGTGGCTTCAACGCCGGTTGCCGCAGGATTGCTGGTGGCTGGGGTTTCACCCGGTGCGGTACTGGTGTTTTTACTGGTGGGCCCGGCCACCAACATTGGTGGATTAATGTTGATTAAAAAAGAACTGGGTAAACGGGTGACATTAATTTATCTGACTGGTATCAGTGCGGTGAGTTTGATTATGGGTGTGTTGCTTGACCAGTTGCTTAGCTTGTCACGTGAAGGTGGAATTGCAGGTTTGAGTTTACAGGTTGACGCCCGACAGCAATTGCAAAATAATGTTGTGCCCGAAAGTTTGAGTTTAATTGCAGCACTTTTTTTATTACTGCTGGTAGTGCCTGTGATAAGAAATCGGTTAATGCCTTTTTTTAAGTAAAATTTTAGTGTGATGCTGTGTAATGAGTGAGATCAATATGAGGCGTTTATGATTAAGTTTTCCCCCCGAGCTGATACTAGTAAAAACACGTGGGTTAATATCGGTTCAGATAATGTTTATAGTCAACCATTAATGGTATTGTTTTTACTGCTAGTGTTTTTAAGTTTTATGCAACCAGTCTGTGCACAAGGTGTGTTTGTCGATAAGAAAAAAAATATGCATAAATTGGGCACGGAGGAGCTTAACCAGATTAAAGTCGAGCACCAGTCAAATAAAACCAGCTGGGGCGATTGCCGAAGTTATGCATTGCATAAACGCAATCGTTGTTATCGAGACGGACGATCTGCATATCGTTGTGAGCTAAAATATGATGCTCGTGTAAAACTTTGTGACGGGGAATCGTAAAATAGTTTAACCGTCAATCATCAGATAAAAAATTACAATGCCTGGCGAATTAAGTACTGAGATAGCTCAATCGCATTAGACTGCTCTTCCGTCAGTTCACTATCTTTTTCCGTCAACGACAGGCTTTCCTTGTTCAGCATGGTTTCTAAAACCGCTGACAGGGCATGAATACGTTCCTGAGCAATAATCATTTCCAACATTCGGCAATAGGGTTTTATCAGGTCGATAAAGTGTACCGAGTCGAGTAACTTCAGGCTGCACTGCTCATTTTTATCTGAGGTGTAATACAGGGCAAGAATGTTGTCGCATTGAAATTTAGTTTCCTGCAGGCCTTCTAGTTCCTGTTTGGTCAGTTGCAAACAACTGAGCAGGCTATTCAGACAGGATTCAATTTCCATGCGCTCGTTGTAACTGGTGCGCTGAATAAACTGGCTGCGATTAGCGGTAATGGTTAAAAACTGGATGGCTAAAGTGTCGATGGCATTGAGCAGGGTTTTGACGGTGTATTCGTGTTCTGCCCCAAGTTTTAAGCTGGTATTAAAGCCCAGTTGCTGGAGTTTTATGGGCAGGGCATTATTGACTGTTTTTAAGCTGACGAGTAATGAATTAATTGACGCGATGGACTTTGCCATATCAATTTCGATCCTTCAGTTGATGCTTGTGTTATCAGGCCGGGGCCTGCTCGTTACTTTATTTTCTGCTGGTTAAAGCTTTCACGATGATCCGCAATCCCGCAGATTTAAGTGTTATCCATGTGTGTGGATAAGTATTTCAAGTGGCCATTATTACTGTCTATAAGTACGGCTTTGAGACACGACTTAATGATCGAATCCACTATATATTGTGGGTGTTGTAAGTGTCAATAACTATCTACAGTGGATAAGCCTGTTGAAAAAAATGGCATAAGCTGTGGATAACTCGGTGAGTTTCCCAGTAATAAAGGCCTGGAAGGCTGGCTAAAAAATAACCTGAAAAAATTTCGGGTTAATTATCTGACCAGTGGTAGGCTTGGGACATTTAGCTTTAAAATATACATTAAAGTCCTCCTGGGAGGTCAGGAGGCCAGTTGATTGCCAGCAGGTAAATAGCATAAGCCGCCCCACCAAACTGACAAAGATGCAGTAAATTTTGCAGACTGGTTAATGACCGATAAGCCTGTTTATTAACGACCTGATATTGCTGATTACAGGTTTTGAGCATGGCGTTTAAAATGTGTGAGTGATTAAAAATATAGCTTACGGTAATAATAATGAGCAAAAAGGCGGCGATCTGGTTTTTTACCAGTGCGGCACAAATGCCCGCCATTAAACATAAAGCCGAATTGAGCCGGTACAGGCGGCGGTAAATAGTAAAACTGTCGATCAGGTTTTCAGGGGCTTTTAGTAAAATATTATAAAGCAGGGTGACGAGTAAAAAGCTACCCATAGATGCTCCGCTGAAAGCTACCGCGAGTAGGGTGACGAAAAAATATATATCCATGTGTTGAGTGTAACACTGATTATTAATGGAATGCGGTTTGAAGATTGTGGTTAAAAAGAAAAAGTTGCCGTTCACAGAAAAACTCAAAGCTAGTGAATTTTTGTTTATGTTTTATTTGTGAGTATTGGTATTTATTTGCGGGCTGCAGTTTTTGTTTGTGCAGAATTAAAGCTTCGAGGCCTGAAAGAAAATCCCCCTCAGTAGCATGATTTATTAATATAGTGATCTTGAGCTTACACTACAATATTTGTATTCCCTTTTGCAAAGGGGGGAGGGTTGCTCCTTATCTTTAGAAAGAGAAAGAACTGTTCCCTCTTTAGCAAAGAGAAAGAACTGCTCCCCTCTTTAGCAAAGAGGGGTTAGGGGAGATTTGAAACCTTGCAGGGCTGAAATTTTAAGCTTAGAAATTTTCCAGCGAACGCAACTTCTCAGGTAGCATTTTAAAATCAACCAGTGAGCTAACCAGGCACTTAACAAATGTCGCATCATCTTCATGCATCATTTTGTAGTACTGCATTTTCATGGTGAGTGCGCTACCAAAAATAATTGAAGCGAGGGCCAGTATAGAGCCTATGGAAAGAGTCGAAACACCGGTAACGCCCTGGCCGATGGTGCAGCCCAGTGCCAGCACGCCGCCAACACCCATCAAAATGCCGCCAATGATATGAGTGACAAAATCTTTTAAATCAACAAACCATTCAATGCGGAATGACTTTGAAATAAGTGCCCAGAATAATGAGCCTAAAATCACACCGAGTACCGCCACCAGGCCTGCAGTGACATAGGCGTTATCAAAGCCTTTTATAATGTAACGGGTTGTTTGACCAATCGGGTTGATAAAGGTAAATGACTGGGGTGCAACATCACGGGGGCGTGCTGCTGCATCGTCTTCCATCATGTCCCAGGATTCAGCAGCGGCATACTGCGTCCAGTTGTAGGTTTCACCGTCTGCGGTAATGCTTACCATGCTAGACGTCGCAAACCAGGCGGCCAGTACGGCGGCACCTACGGTGAAACCACCGAGTTTGTTGTCGAAGCTTTTACGAAAGTCTGCAGATTTAAAGATAAATACAAGCAGTGCAATCGCCAGAATCAGGCCAATTACCGTGCGAGCTGTGGCAATGTTCATGCCGATAGTGCTGCCGATAACGCTACCTAAATCCTGAGCTGTGCTCAGGCTGGCTGATGTGAGGCTGGTCCAGGGGTAGAAAACAGTTGAGTAAATGGTGCTGTCTGTTCCCGGGAAAGGGTTAATCATAAAGTAGGCGAAGATCGAAACCACAATAAACAGAATGATGGATTTTATGTTGCCGCCACCAATACGAATTAATGCCTTGTTACCACAGCCACTGCCCAGGGTCATGCCGATGCCAAACAGGAAGCCGCCAAGAATATATTCCAGCCAGGCAAAATTGCTGCCACGGTAGGGGGGTAAAGTTGAATCTACGCTGGCGATGCCACTGAATTCAAAGATAACAACACCAATAATGGCAACGGCCATGGCTAAAAACCAGGCGCGAATACGGCCGTTATCGCCAATATTTACCATATCGGAAACCGCACCCATGGTGCAAAAATTAGATTTATTAACCACTGCACCCATAATAAATGCAATAGCAAAAATGGATAACAGCACGGTTAAATGTGCGGAAGAAAAATCTTCAAAATTCATGGTCAAACCTCGTGATTGTACATACTGTGTAAGATGCAGCGTGCCGGTGGTTTATTCCAGGCAGGTTACATTTTTAACACAATAAAAATGATTGTCGTTTATCGCGCTGATTGTCCCTCACAGCGCCAAACTCAGGGGCTGTGTAACCTTGTGATTACCAGGGTAATTGAATAAATTACTGGCCAATCTAAGTCGGCTCTCATTAGTGGGGCGAATGATACCTGTAACCGGCTTTATTGCAAGTTTCTTAAGGCGTGTTTGGGCTGAATTTTCAGGGAGCTTTAGCGGCTAAATGCGGGTTGGAGCGATGGCTGACACAATGTAGCGTTGCGAACCGCCGGGGATAATCGAGTCAAATGGGTAGCAGGTCACCAGGTGCAGGTAGGCACTGGACGGATCATTGATAAAGCGTGCACTGTCCATATCGACCACCCGCGTAGAGGTGACTTCGAATCGGGTGTTTCCCGACTGAGCGGTTTCGATAAAAATTGCTTCGCCGGGTTGCAGGTACTGTAAAAAATTAAAGTGTGTATCCCGGTGGGCGCTAATTAAACTGTTTCCCAGGCTGCCGGGGCTGGCGGATGAAAAATTGTGCCCCGGGCCAAAGGCCAGGGTGCGGCCGCTGTCGCCCGCCAGTACAATCAGGTCAATTTGCAGGCGGGGCACGGTAAGGCGGGCAATCGGCCAGGTGTCGGCCCAGGGCCAGGCCTTGCTTTGCCGGTCGCCGGCTTTTACTTTTTGCCATGCACGTTCTAAAAGATGCTGTGCCAACATGGCTTTGCTTTCAATATATAAGCCTTCGCCGACGAACCAGCAGCCGGGAATAAATAAAAAGATGATGATGTAGGGCTTGATGGTTTTCATGTTGAGTCTCTGCGTCTTATAGAGGGCATTTATAGTGGGTAGTTACGGTAGTTATATAATGGATTGAGATGGCGGGTTAATTTGCGGGTTCCCCAAATTGGCAGAGGAGCCCGTGTTTAGTGTTTATATGACGGGGTGATTTAGCTGATTAGCTGAATCTGTTTCATCACTACGCAACAACACCGTCAGCGCCAAACTCAGCATCAGCAGCGAAAATCCAAAAATTAAATTTAATTCTGCAGCGCTTGCGGTTTGTGCAAGCTGGCCGTAACTTGCAGGTGCACTTTGTCCGTGGGGTAAATTCACCGGCAGCGCCTGCCTGTTTAACGGCCTGTGCAGTTGTGTTTGCTGGGCACGGGAGGGGGTTTTATCAACCGCAACCAGGCTGGTATGTTTGCTGACTAAATGATGAGTGAGTGCAATATCAATAATATCGCTACGCACCTGCTCCTTGTCGGCGCCCTCGTGAAGACTGTCACTGAGCACGGCAATTTTTTTGCGCGCCCAGAAAGTTGCGATGCCCGGGCTAGATTTTGCAGGGTTTAAATTCAGTGTGGCAGACCAGGGCGCTAACGCTCGTTTGCCGGTTAAGTTAATCGAATTTAATTCTTCATCGGACTTAATCGCCAGAATAATCGGTTCGCCCTGATATAAATCGGGGATACGTTTCGGTAAAATCTCGGCTTTTATGTTGTCATTGATGACAATATCGATATCCGTCATCACCGGACTTTCCAGCTTGCTAAACAAGGCTGTCATCTTTTCATTAACTTCATTGACGTCACTGATATAAGTAAACGTCCCCCGTCCGAACTGGGCTGCTTTGCGCATAAAATAACTGTTGGGTGCGGCGCCAATGCCAATGGTGAATAAGCGATTATTGCCGAGTTTTTTATGAATGATGTCAAATAAAGCCGTTTCATTACCCACGCTACCATCGGTAAGAAAAATAATTTGCTTAATATAACTATCGTCTGTGGAATTGTTAAGTGCCAGCTTTAATGCCGGTGCCATTTCAGTGCCACCATCCGCCTGTAAATTTTTTACATATTGTTTGGCGGTTAAAACATTTTCAAAGCTGGCAAATTTTGCACGACTGAACACCTGATCAGTCATCGAATTAAACTGAATAATATTAAATTTATCGTGCAGTCTCAGTCGTTCCAGCGCCAGCAATAAAGACTGCTTTGCCTGTTCCAGTGAAATACCATACATTGAGCCGGATGTGTCAATAATATAGGTGACTTCTCTTGCCAGCGGCTGACCATTATAGGCGCCATTTGCCGGCGGGGTTAGCATAATCATCTGATAATGCTCATCACTAACCACTTCATTAAAAGCGGCTGCCCTTGGAAATGTAGAATTGGGAATAGCAGAACTGGGAATAGCAGTACCGGGCATTTGATTTGTTTGCGGTGACCAGACAAGTTCGAAATCCCGATCTGAAGGTGTAACCCCACTAGCAAGTGTGACATTTATAATGTCATGGTTTTTGCGTTTAATAATCGGATGATAACGGCTCACTAAAAACTGTAACGGAAAGCCCGCATCTAAATTTATGTTCAGTGAAACTGGATTGATTTTATTGGCCCCGACATACAGTGGCGGTGTAATGCGTGAAGCGTCGTGCACCTGAAGTGTATTGTGCGCCCAGCCACTGCCGGTAAAAGAAATATCTTCAGAGACGGCCCTGGAAGAAATAGCTGGCGCAGAAATAACCGGTGATGGGGTGCCGGGTATATAACGGGGTGTAATGGCCATTGGGAAACGCAGGCTAAATTCACCCTGATCGTAATGCAGTGTTTGCTGGTATTCAATTTCAATAACAATGGTTTCGCCTGGGCCGATATTAGCAACGCTATTGGTGAATATATTGGGGCGCTCCTGTTCAACCAGCGCCGCTTTTTTGCCTTGATTTTTAGCTTTTTCGTAAATTTGTTTAGCCTGTCGTTTTTCTTTAATATCAGCTTCAATTATGCGTTCACCAATACGCATACGCATGTGGTCAACCGCGGCGGTTTCAGGTAACGGGAATACGTAAATCGCTTCTATCCAGTTATCGCTGGTATTTTTAAACTGCTGTTTAATGTGGCTGCGGGAAATCATGCCGGAGATATTCATCTGAACATCGGTATGTAGTAATGGGATTTTTTGATAAGTATTCGTTGGCGTTTTAATTAATAAACTGCCTGCGCGGATATTGCTCATACTGACCTGCTGAAACTCACCTGTCGAGGGTTCGGCATAAACATAATTGCTAAGTAGCATTAAAAAAATACCAATGACAATTAGCAGTGCCGTAAAAATAACACGTTGTAACCAGACTAATAAACTGGATTTACGGGGCCGGTATCTATCGTCCAGATATTCACGACGTTGACGGCGTTTAAATAAATTTTGATAAATAGATAGCATAAAAATCTCCTGATGAATGAATAAAGTTTCTTAGGGAGTAGTTAACGCTATAAGCATGGCAATGTCGGGTATGGGTTCGGACAGGGTGACGATGAAATCTGATGAATTATGACAAAGCTTACAAACGATAAAAAAATGACGACTTAATGTGATAATGTATAAGACAGTAGAATAATTAAAGGTTGGTCAATGTCACAGCATATAGCAATAGTTGAGGATGAACCCTCGATACGGGAAAACTATGCGGATGTTTTTAAGCAGCAGGGTTATCAAGTCTCCATATACGGCAGTCGGGATGAAGCTATTAAAGCGTTCGATGTTCGCCTGCCGGATCTGGCGTTGCTAGATATCGGACTTGAGGATGATGTGGAAGGTGGGTTTGACGTGTGTAGAATACTGCGCAGCAAGTCAGCAACCGTACCCATTATTTTTTTAACCGCCAGAGACAGCGACCTGGATATTATTTCCGGCTTACGACTGGGGGCCGATGATTATTTAACCAAAGATATTAGTTTGCCGAATTTATGTGCAAGGGTCGCAGCTCTGTTTCGCAGAATAAATGCATTTAGCGCCAATCCGGCTGAAGAAGATATTTTGCAGCGCGGGCCGCTTTCCATGGATATGAATCGGTTTGTGGTTGACTGGGATCAACAGCGGGTTGATCTAACCCTGACCGAACTATGGGTGGTACATACACTCGCGAAGCACCCGGGGCATGTAAAAAATCGTGACCAGTTAATGGAAGATGCCCGTATTGTGGTTGATGACGCAACCATTACCTCCCACATAAAGCGTATCCGCAATAAATTTTTAAAAGTCGATAAAAGTTTTACATGTATAGAAACCGTATACGGCATGGGTTATCGCTGGTTGGAAAGTTAGCTGGGAAGCAGGTTTGAAAATAAAATTTTCCATACGCAGTAAATTATTATTAATCTCAGCGGTATTATTTATAGTGCCATGGATTGGTGTGCAATATATTCAGGATATGGAAAATTTTCTGCGTAAAAATCAGCAGGAAAATTTGCTCGGTAAAGCACAAATTGTGGCGGCAGTATTGCAGGGACAGGCGGATATTTTTAAAGCTAATGCCTATGCTGACAAAACACCGGCATCGCTAAAAAAAACTATAAATAATTCGTCGCATATTTATGTGCGGCCATTAAAAAGAGCTATTCAGTTAGATGGTTACATGGATGACTGGCTGGATTTTGATGAAAAATCCAGCTTATTAATGTCTGATGGATTAAATTCGTTTCAATATGAATATTATTTAGCCAGTTACAAAAAATACCTTTATATGTTGCTTAAAGTTAAAGATAACAGGGTGGTGTACAGAAAACCGAATAGTTTAAGCCTGGATAAAAATGACCATCTGATTATAAAATTAAGAAATAAACAGGGTGCAATAAAAACCTACTTTATCGCTACTCACTCACCCGGCTGGATTAATGCGCACCGCATGGAAATGCGAGCAGACGAATGGCAAAGTGTTGCGCCAGAATTGAGGATCAAAGGTGATTGGCAGGAAACCGCTGATGGTTACATTGTTGAAATACGGCTGCCGCTCTCACTGGTGGGTGATGGATTTTCATTTTTCGTGGCGAATGTAGATGATGAAAAAAATCGGGAAATAAAAACAGTTCTGGGTGAAGGTGAAATTACAGGCGAACTGGGTTCGATAATAATTCCGTCGATAAAAATTGAAGAAATGTTAAAGCGCATAAAAAGGCCTGCTTCGCGCACCTGGGTGATTGACAAGAAATACAGAGTATTGGCGGTCGTGGGTGATATTCGCGACTATGAAAAAACTACCGATACTGAAATGCATAAAGTTGGAGCGGTAAGTAATCTGGTTAGTATTTTTTATAATTTACTGCTCACTCAGCCACCACATAATTTTAAAGATGATCGCCTAAGTGTTTCGTATTTACGTGGCAATGATGTTGAATCTGCACTGCAGGGTGAACCAAAAACAAGCTGGCGAGATACCCCGGATAAGCAGGTTCGAATTTTAACCGCAAGTTATCCGGTGTTGATAGATGGTAAACCGGTTGGCGCGATTGCAATAGAAGAAACCAGTAATGCTATTCTAATATTGCAAAATAAAGCAATGAAAATTCTGATTAATTTAAGTGTGCTGACATTTTTAATAACGGTTGTGGTATTGCTTAGTTATGCAACGCGCCTGTCAGTCAGAATCAGAAAGTTACGTGATGAAACCGAGCATGCAATTTCAAATGATGGACGAATTAATAAAACATTTAAACCAACAAACTCCGGTGATGAAATAGGGGATTTATCAAGGGGGTTTGCTGATATGTTGTCGCGCCTTGCGGAATATAATCGCTATCTTGAAACCATGGCGGGTAAGCTCTCCCATGAGTTGCGTACGCCGATTACGGTGGTGCGATCATCGCTGGATAATTTGCAAATGGCAAAAACAGACGATGCCAGGGAAACATATATTAAACGCGCTAGTGAGGGTATGTCGAGGTTAAGTGACATATTAACCCGCATGAGTGAAGCAACCCGGCTAGAACAAACACTGCAGTCGGAAACCCTCGAGCAGGTTGATTTAAAACAGTTAATTGATAGTTGCATAGCGGGATATCGACTGGCATATCCGCAGGTCGAATTTACATTTGAAAACGCCTTAAAGACAGCTGCACATATTTCAGGTGTAGCGGATTTGCTTGCACAGATGCTCGATAAGCTGATTTCAAATGCGGTGGATTTTCATAAAGAAGTCACACCTGTGACGATCAAGCTAAAGGAGCAAAAGAACAGTTTTCAGTTAAGCGTGATTAATCAGGGAGATATTTTGCCTGATGCAATGCGTGAAAATTTATTTGAATCGATGGTTTCAGTTCGCGATAAGAGAGGTAATCAGCCGCATCTGGGTTTGGGCTTGTATATTGTGCGGATGATTGTTGAGTTTCACCGAGGGAGTGTGCGAGCGGAAAATCTCATGGATGATTCAGGTGTGGAAATCGTTGTGGAACTCCCTACCGGATAGATTGTAGCTATTCACTTCTGATCTTTTCCTGATTCATATAGGGATGAGTTACCAAATTTTTATTACAGCTTAAAATCTGGTGGCATTGCCACAATTCATAATAATTCACCTGCATATCTTCATAATCTCGCCCGCAAAAAAACACATCCTGCTCGCATACTAGTCCTCAAGTTAGCAATAAAACCAGTTGCTGATATTTTGAAAACAACCAATGAGGAACATATTATGAAAAATTCAAACAAAACAATTTATCCGGTAGCAATCGCATTTAGTCTGCCATTGTTAATATTAGGTGGCTGTGCAGGACATGAAACCGTCAAGCTGACAACTGACTCCGGTGTTGAAAATAAGGTGACAGCAGAATCATTAGAAGTTGTCGATGGTTCGCAAATGGAAACAGGCATCATCGTTGATTTTATACCTGAGCAGGAAATTATTGAAGTTGTAGAACCGGTTGATGTGTCGGATGAAGTCGTGGCGCAAGAAAACAAGGCGGAAGATGCGTCGACACAGAGCCGTAAAACACCAAAACCTGATGAAGGTATTATCGGGTTTGGATTTGATGATGCAAATATTAATGCCGAATACGGTGAAATGCTCTGGCAGCATGCACAGTATTTAAAGGAAAATAAAAGTTTGATATTAACCATTAGCGGTCACACGGATAATTCAGGTGCGCGGGTGTACAACGAAATGCTAAGCATAAAACGGGCAAAACAGGTTGCCAGTATATTAACTGATTTCGGTGTACCTGAAGATCGAATTAAGATAACCGGTAACGCGAGTGATCAGCCATTGGCAGGTGCGATAAATAATCGTGAACACCGTAGAGTTGAACTGGGTTATGAAGACCAACAGTTAGTTAGTAACTAAAAAGGAGGTGGTGCAAGCTAAGGCTCATTAATTCGGGTTGGGTTAATGAGCCTTTTTAATTTACAATTTTATAGAAGTTATTTGAATATAATCAGCATAAATGTGTGATAAATTATGTGCATGATAATCTGTAGGAATTGCTATGAGAAAACTCCTCGAAATTATGGCGGCGTTAAGAGATCCGCAAACTGGCTGCCCCTGGGACATTAAACAAAGTTTCAAAACGATTGTTCCCTATACATTAGAAGAAGCCTATGAAGTTGCCGATGCAATTGAAAATGATGATATGCATGAATTGAAATCTGAACTAGGGGATTTATTGTTTCAGGTGGTGTTCTATGCGCAAATGGCGAAAGAGCAGGACGATTTTGATTTTGATGATGTGGTTGAAGCAGTGAGTGAAAAATTAATTAACCGGCACCCCCATGTGTTTGGCGATGTTGATCGTAACGGGAAAAATATACTTAATGATACCGAGTTAAATAAAATCGAATTAAATGGAGCTGAGTTAAATGAAGCCGAATTAAATGAAGCATGGGAAAAGTCTAAAGCTGGCGAGCGCAATAATCAGGCTGAAACTAAACAAAATAAAAAAGCCTTGATTCTGGATGGGGTTGCAAAAGCCTTGCCTGCATTAAAACGCGCACAAAAATTACAAAAGCGTGCGGCACGGGAAGGCTTTGACTGGCCGAATGTTGAGCCGGTGCTGGCTAAAATAGAAGAAGAAATACAGGAGTTGCGTGAAGCCATGCAACAAAAAGACCAGCAACATATAATTGAAGAAACCGGTGATGTTTTATTTAGCTGTGTGAATCTGGCGCGGCATCTGAATGTAGATGCAGAGGAATCTTTACGACGATGTAATCAAAAATTTGAACAACGTTTTGGTTTCATTGAACAAGTTTTGAATGATGATAATAAAAGTTTTAAAAGCTGTTCTCTGGATGACCTGGAAGATTTGTGGGAGCAAGCCAAAATAAGCAGCACTAATGTACAGGTAGAATTATATAAATTGCAAATTGAAACTGGATGTTGGTTTGTGTAAATAAATGTGATATATTTCCCAAATAAATATAATAAATTAACTGGCTTGGGGTAGAGGTAATGAAAAAAAGTATAGTATTAGGTTTTGTTTTTCTGTTAGTGATGTTTTTAGGGCTAACCGGCTGTGATTCATCAAGTGATGAAGCATGCGAATCATCTGGCGTAACTTGTGTTGCGGATAATTCTATAATACAGGCATGCTGTACAGATTCCAGCTGTAGAGTTAGGACGGGTACACAAAGCTTTGCCTGTAATGGAATAGATTGTGGGAGTGCGATAGATGCATCTTTCGATTTTTGTAATGGCGCATCGAATGTTTTATCGAAAACTGAAAGTGACTTAACTAAAAGACTGCTTTTAGAAAAAGTAGATAATGTTCTTCTTAAGAAATCAATTGATGAAATGTACATTGATTTTGGTAAAGAAGTAAGTCAATAACTTATTTTCTGTCGCTAAAAAAGCCGGAGCTTGCTCCGGCTTTTTTATTGTTTCTATATTTTTTTGGGGAGGCCCTACTAATCGTTATTAGCAAGACGTACATAAGCCCGATAGCGGGTACGAATTTCCCTGACATAATTAACCGGTTCCGTGCCCCGTACATAACCATGGCGGGCTTTACGTGAATATTTTCGTTTTGATAAAAGCAGCATTGCTTTCTCTACATTATTAAACCACTTATCTGGATTTAATCCCTGCTGCCGCGCTAATCGGCGTGCATCTTTCACATGTCCCTGTCCCGCATTATAGGCAGCCAGTGTAAACCACATTCTGTCTTTAATACTCAGCTCCTGCTCAAACCGCTCACGTACCCAGTTTAAATATTGTACCCCGGCTTTAATACCGGATTCCGGATCTTTGAGATTGCTAATCTTCATTTCTTTTGCAGTTCTGGGCATAACCTGCATCAGGCCCCGGGCTCCAGCCCAAGATTTAGCTTTGGGGTTAAAGCGGCTTTCCTGATACATTTGTGCAACCAGTAAACGCCAGTCAAAGCCATACTTTTGTGCGTACTTTTTTACTAGAGTATCATAAGGCGATAACGTGCCGTCTGGATTTAAATCAATGCGCTGTGCCCGATATTTTTTTATACGATGTGCGTTCTTAAAATATTTATCGTATGTGATATTATAAAAAAGTGAGCGATATTGTTTTTTTATAAACTGGTTAACCGCTTTTAATAACTGTGGGTTATTACTGCGTATTGCCCAGGCGTTGTCACGTACATCACCAATAACTAAGGCAGCGTGAATGTCATCTCGCCAGGTTAGTTCAATATCCAGTAGGTGATTATCCGCCAGTGTTAAATCATATTCCCCACTGGCAACCTGCCCTATGATTTCCTCAGTTTCCATATTTTCCGGAGCGGCAATTAAATTAAATTTTAAGCCCGTGTTTTTTAATGTTTGTAATGTTTCCCAGTAGGCGCTGGATTTACGCACGTAAATACTACGCCCCGCCAAATCACCCGTGGTTTGAATTGAATTATCATCCGCACGGCTGACAATGATTTCTGAGGCCTTGTGATGATACCGGCTAAATGAAATGCCACGCTGTTTGCGATTTTCAGTTACCGTTAAAAAGCTGGCGATAATGTCGCCTTTGCCCTGTAGTAACAGGGTGATTTGGGCTTCATGGCTGGGTGCGCTGATAATTTCCAGGCGCAGTTTATGTTGTTTGGCAAAGGCTTTTACCAGTTCGTATTCAAACCCCAGCAATTCGCCGCGCCAGAGAAAATATGAAGCCGCATTATTGCGCGTAATGACGCGCAGTGTTTTACGTTTTTTTATGGCATCAAAATCATCCGTATAAATGCTCTCGAGTCTTTTCGTTAGCTGTTCGTGGGTTAAAAATTGATTGGTCGCCTGCAGTAGTTGCGGGTTGTTTTTACGAATTCCCCAGGCCAGTGCGCGGTTTCGAGTGAGTGGCGGGCCAACGTTAAAGTCGCTGCGATACTCTTTGAGCACATTGAGAATATTGCTATCAATAACGGTCAGGTCAATTTTTTTACTGACAAGCATGTCTATAATTTGATCAACGTTAAGCTTGCCGGATAGAATTTTTGTTTTAATGTCCGGGTATTTGAGTTGAAGCTTTTCTATAGTCTCCTGATAGGAGGTATTTTCATGAATGGCAATACTGCGACCATTTAAGCTTTTAATGTTTTTGATTTTATTGTCATCAGTACGGCTTACGATATGTTCGATGCTGTGCGCCAGGGGTACGGTAAATTGCAGGTTCTCTCTGCGTGATGTGGTGATGGTGAGGTTGGCTGCTATTAAATCGCCGCGCCCCTGATTTAGCTGGGGAATCAAATCGGAAAAGTTTTCGACATGCACAAACACCGGTTGCAAATTAAGCTGTTCGGCGAGTTTTAACGCCATTTCCTGTTCACGACTAAAAGGGCTACCTTTTCTAGGTAGCCATTTTTCACTTGGCAGGGTAATTAAAATGCGTAATTGACCCTGCTTTCTGATCGCAGGTAAATCCCCGGTTTCTATATAACTTTCAGCAACGGGTAGAGTGTCTGTCAATGACCCGGGGTCTTCACCGGAGCAGCTTACTAATAATAAAGTAATAAAAAGTAGCAGGGAATGGAATAATGGATTGAGAATAGTCATATTTACCGTTTTATGTGAATTTTAAACAGGCTAAGCAGATTAATTAGTCGGAACACTATGATATGAAGATTTCACAGGGGTGATATTCAATTTCAATCCGCATGAGCACAAGTTTGTCAGCTTAACGAAAAATTAAGCTATTCGATATAGCTGTATTCAGGAATACGTTTATAATGGCCCGATGTATCTTGAACACTTTGGGCTATTGGAAGCCCCATTCTCTATCGCCCCCGATCCGCGCTACCTTTATATGAGTGAGCGTCACCGCGAGGCATTGGCGCATTTGCTCTATGGCATGGAAACCGATGGCGCGTTTATTTTGCTCACGGGTGACGTGGGCACCGGTAAGACCACAGTGAGCCGTTGCCTGCTTGAGCAGGTGCCGGATGACACAAACCTGGCACTGGTACTGAATCCGAAATTAACCTCTATTGAGCTGTTGCAGGTTATCTGTGATGAATTGCGTATTAGTTACGACATAAACAATTTATCGGTTAAATTGCTGGTGGATTATATTAACCGGAACTTGCTCGGTGCCCACGCGCAGGGTAAAAAAACCGTAGTATTAATTGAAGAAGCGCAAAATTTAGATCTGGATGTGCTGGAGCAGCTACGCCTGCTGACCAACCTTGAAACCAACGAGCGCAAACTTTTACAGGTCATTTTACTGGGGCAGCCGGAATTTTTAGATGTACTTGATCTGCCGGAATTATCCCAGTTGGCACAACGTATCACGGCACGCTTTCATCTCGGGCCTTTAAAATATAATGAAATGCAAGAGTATGTGTCACATCGCCTGGCGATTGCCGGGTGCCGGCGATCACTGTTTGTTTATGGCGCTATTAAGCGGCTTTATAGTTATAGTGGCGGTGTACCCCGGCTAATTAATGTGATTTGTGACCGGGCGCTGCTAGGGTGTTATGTGCAAAATCGTCATCAGGTTGATAAGTCAACGCTGGTGAATGCGGCGCAGGAAGTGCTGGGGAAAAATAAATCCGCTGCTATAAAGGCTAAATTAACAAAGCCGGTTGTTAAGTATTCTGCTATGGCCATTATTGCGTTGATGCTGATGTCAGCACTGCTGTATTTTGCTGTTTTTCAAACAGCTACAAACTCAACGGAAGATACTGCTACTGCAATGCGCTCAGATCAGAAAAAATCTGTAGTGGATAACAATCAGCAGAAAGGAATGCAGCCGGCAATATTATCGGCTGAACAGGCTAGTGAACACGTAATTGATAATGAGTCTGTTGACGCATCAGCGACACAATTAAATTCGACAACAATGGGCCAGCAAGCAACAGAACAGAGTACGGGAGCTGAGAACACAGTTGGAATATTAAATGAAAATCAGATAGCGGCAGGTTCATCCAGTGCTACTGGCGATGAAAAAATTCAAAAAAGTATCCGCTGGCCGGATAGTATCCAACGGCTGCGCAGTAACCTGAAATCATATCAATCTTTATTTGAACGCTGGCAATTAAATTATGATATTTTGGTAAATGGAACGCCATGCTTTTTTGCCAAAACAAAAGGTCTGTCCTGTGTGCATAAGCAATCCGCAATGGAGGGCTTGCGCAAGTTTAATCGGCCTGCAGTTTTAACGCTTTATGATGATTCAAACCGCCGCCAATATGTCACTTTGTTGGCGTTGAATGAAAACACCGCAACCATTGCGGTCGCTGGCGAAACCCAGATTATTCCATTGCAACAGCTACTCTTTTACTGGAAAGGAGAGTTCTCATTGTTGTGGCGACAACCAGCGGGTTATGAGGATTTAATTCGCCCAGGTAGCAGTGGGAAGGTGGTGTCGTGGCTTAGTGCAAAAATGAATGAAATTAATCATAAGCCAAGATCCACCCGGCACAGTTATTATGATAAAGCTTTAGTTGAACAGGTAAAAGCATTTCAGCTTAGCTCGGGTTTAACCAATGATGGTGTGGTTGGCATACAAACACTGGTTCATATTAATCAGGCGACCACTGAAAAAACTCCGTTACTGGAGAGTCATTAATGTCATATATTCTAGACGCACTAAAAAAATCTGACCAGGAACGTAAACAGGGAGATGTCCCTAATTTACAAACGATACATATCCCGATTAATACTGAGCCGAAAGCGCCTCTAGGCTTGTACGGTTTTATTATTATCTTATTACTGGTATTGGCCTTTGTGATTGGTCTGGTTATTGCGAATAAAGCCCCCCAGGGAATTGTGCAGGTGCCAGAATCGGTAAGTCAGCCTGTAAGTGAGCCAGACAATCAACCAGAAAAGCAGCCAATAATTCATTCAGCCACTCAGCCTGTGAAAAACACAGTTGTAGCTGAGCAGGTAAATGGCCCGAATGAAAAAGCGAAGGTGATTGTGTCGCCTGAAAAAACAGCGGTTGACGTTAATCAGCAGAAAAAAATTCAGCCTGCTCAAAAAGATCATAAAAATTATCCTGCGCAGATTGCAAAGCAAGAAAATGCAGTAGACGATATTGGCACGCCGAAAGGTCCGTCGAACCTGAATGATATCCCGTATCTACATGAGCTGCCCGATTATCAACAACAGTCTGTTCCGCAAATGACCTTTGCAGGGCATGTGTATTCTTCAGATCCGGCAAATAGATCAGTTATTATCAATGATGCGTTTATGTCCGAGGGCGATAGTGTGCTACAGGGGATAGACGTTATAGAAATAACGCCGAGTGGCGTTGTGTTTAGTCTGCATGATAGTTACTTCAGGATGGATATATTACAGGATTGGTCGTTTGAATAGTCTCATTTCTGCACAGGGGTATTTACTTTCTTTTTCGAAAAAATAGACTAATCTTAGTACAGATCTTATTTAACTGTTCTTAATATAAGACACTCTGCAATATTGTAATTTTAATTAGGGATACTCTCATTAAGACTGATTATCCCTAGCTAGCTGGAAAGGTGTATGGCAAAAATACTCATCGTTGATGATTCGCAAACGCAGGTTAAATCACTGATTAAGATTCTCACTAAGCATGGTCATCAGACTATTACGGCAGATGATGGTGATTCGGCGATAAAAATAGCGCGTGATGAGCTTCCTGATTTAATTTTAATGGATGTGGTGATGCCAGGGTTAAACGGTTTTCAGGCGACCCGGCATATTACTAAAACGGAAGGTACGCAGCATATTCCGGTAATCATTCTGAGCAGCAAAGATCAGGAAACCGATAAAGTATGGGCCGAGCGTCAAGGGGCTAGTGGTTACATTATTAAACCTGCTAAAGAAGATGAGCTAATTTTCGCCATCAATAAATTCATATAATTTCAGTACTTCCATCTCCAGGGAGCCTCTAATCAAGTCGTGATTACCCTGTGTATTATAAATAGGGTGCTGGCTAAAAGTGCCCCTCTTTCCCCGAAGTTCGTTGCAACACAATGACCCATAGCAATATATTATGGCGCCTCACTTCGTGAAAAACAGAAACACTTTTATCTCAGCCTAATTCTAACCAGGCTTGATCAGAGGCCCCCTGGTTGCTCTCAGTACTAACTGTTTGTAACGGGGTGTGCCGTCGTAAAAGTTTGATACAATACACTTATAATTCCTATAAGGTATAAAATCCAATGAACCGAACATTTTCTGTCGCACCCATGCTTGACTGGACAGATAAACATGAACGTTTTTTTCTGCGCCTGATAACCCGGCAAGCGCTTCTGTATACCGAAATGATAACCACTGGTGCGCTCATTTATGGTGATCGATCTCGATATTTAGATTTTAATACTGATGAGCATCCGGTAGCGATACAATTAGGTGGCAGTGACCCCGCGGATTTAATTACCTGTGCAAAAATGTCCGAGGATCACGGATATGATGAAGTAAACTTAAATGTAGGTTGCCCGAGTAACCGTGTTCAATCGGGTATGTTTGGCGCCTGTTTAATGGCGAAGCCGGAGCTGGTGGCAGAGTGTGTGGCAGCAATGCAAAATGCCGTTGAAATACCGGTAACTGTAAAACATCGAATTGGCATAGATGAAAATGAAACCGTTGAAGAGCTATTTGAGTTTGTAGAAGTCGTTGCTGAAGCCGGTTGTAAAACATTTATTGTTCACGCCCGTAAAGCCTGGTTGAAAGGCTTAAGCCCAAAACAAAACCGTGATATTCCGCCGCTGCGTTACGATGTAGTGCATAAACTTAAACAGACAATGCCACAATTAGAAATTATTATTAATGGTGGGATATGTGATCTTGATACGTCAGCTGAGCAGTTGAAGCATGTTGACGGAGTAATGATAGGGCGTGAGGCGTATCATAACCCGTATATATTATCCGAGGTTGATCAGCGATTTTATCAATCAGACAAAAAAGTATTAACGCGACTGGAAATTATTGAAGCGCTTTACCCATATATCGAAAAAGAATTAAAACATGGCACCCGCCTGCATTCAATTAGCCGGCACATTTTAGGTTTGTTTAATGGTATGCCCGGCGCAAAAAAATGGCGAAGATATATCAGTGAAAATGCCCCACCGGTGGGGGCGGATATAAATGTTATTAAAAATGCCTTAAAGTTAATTGGTTAATGTAAATCACGCAAAAAATGTTCGCATTATACTTAAAAAAATCATTACTTCATGAGCTCTGTGACAAAATGATAAATGAATCGTAAAATAGTACACATTGACATGGATGCTTTTTTTGCCGCAGTCGAGCAGCGAGATAATCCGCAACTGAAAGGCTTACCTGTTGTTGTTGGCGGGCAGCCGGACAGTCGTGGTGTAGTTGCAACCTGTAGTTATGAAGCTCGGAAGTTTGGTATTCATTCTGCTATGCCCACATCGCATGCATACCAGCTTTGTCCGCAAGCTATTTTTGTTCCCCTCAGGTTTTCGGCGTATAAAGAAGCCTCGGCAGAAATTCATAATATTTTTAAAAAATATACTGATATTATCGAGCCACTATCACTGGATGAAGCGTATCTTGATGTCAGTGATTGTGATGTGTGTAACGGTTCCGCAACATTAATTGCACAGAAAATTAGACAAGATATATTTGCTGCGATTCAACTCACCGCATCGGCGGGTATTTCATATAACAAATTTTTAGCAAAGCTCGCCTCCGATCAAAATAAACCCAATGGTCAGTTTGTAATAAAGCCCGGTGAAGCCGACAGGTTTTTAAGTACATTACCGATTGGACGTTTTTATGGTGTTGGAAAAGTCACTGAGGCTAAAATGCATGGAGCAGGTATTAAAACCGGTGGGGACTTAAAAAATATAGATATTCGTGCTCTGCAGAAAATATTTGGGAATTCCGCAGAGTATTATTATAAGATTTCCCGAGGCATAGATAATCGCACTGTTTGTCAGAGCAGAGTACGCAAATCATTAGGCGCAGAAACAACCTTTCAGCAGGATATTTCAGATGTTAATGAAATGCTGGAACAGCTAATGAAATTATTAGATGAAGTGTTAATGAGTTTATCCAGAAAGGAATTAATAGCCTATACAATTACTGTTAAGGTAAAGTATGCGAGTTTTAAGCAGGTAACCAGAAGTTATACCAGCGACACTGCAGTGTCGGATCAAACATTGGCAAAGGAGTTGATCCCCGTCTTGCTGGCAAGAACCAGTATTAATAAAAACAGTGTTCGATTGCTGGGAGTATCTTTCTCAAATTTACTTAACGCTGACCAATACAGTGATAGCGGGCAGTTAAAATTATTTTGAGTCTGGCGTCATATTTTTGATGTGTAAAGTCCGGTTTACTTAAATATAAAATAAAGAGGAGTTAATGTGTATGAAAATATATCAGCAGATAGGTTACAAAAATTAATAGAAATTTATGTTGTTCCCTGGCGCATCAGCATTCACTATCCATAAATAGATATTCATACGAATAAGCAGTTAAAGTGTTTTTAAATTATAAAATATTATAGGATTAAAATGTTAAAAATTAAATCATTTTCATTAGTTTTTCTTGGCAGTACCATGCTCGCATCAACAGCTTATGCGGGCAAATGGAGCGGAAGGGGTGAGTTGGGCTTTACATCGACTTCGGGAAATGCGGAATCAGAAACATTAAATGCAAAATTAAGTGTGGGTAAAAAATATGAAAAGTGAGCGCACAATGCAAAGCTTGAATTATTGAAATCTTCAAGCAGCGGTTTGGACAGTGCTGACAGCATTGTTTTTACTGAAAAATCGCAATACAATTTTGCAGAAAAACCTTTGTGTTTGGGCGGTTGCGGCATGAAGAAGATAAGTTCAGCGGCTTTGATCATCAGTCGATTATTTCGTTTGGTATTGGTCATGTTTTTATTAAGGGCATGAAACATAATCTTGGGGCATCAGCCGGTGTGGGTTATAAAGATCTGGAAGATGTTCAGGAGGCAGTGTTTGATGGTGAGCTCAAATATGCTTATAAAATTAGCGAGACTTCGGAATTTAATCAGAACTTTTTCGTTGAATCAGGGAGCTCAAACACCTGCAGCAAATCGGAAACTTTTTTAAAGTTGCTTGTAGTGGGAAATCTGGGCGCAAAATTTGGTTATGAAGTAAAGCATAATACGGATGTGCCGGTGGGTTCAGAAAAAACCGATACCATAACGACTGTACGCTGGTGTATTCTTTTTAGTGAAAGATTGGAAGTTTCAGCGATGGCGTTTTATTGTAATGAGTGGTTTTACTTTAAGGGTGCTCTGATAAGGTTCCGGCACTGTTCTAAAAATAATTATAAAAAATTAATCCACCAGCTAATATTAAAATTCACATCGGGTGATGCGCCATTTTTAATGTCTTCCGCAACGGAAAAATCCAGTTTGTGTTTATTGTTTATGATGTAGCTGCCGCCAAAGGTGATTTGTATGACAGGCCCTAAAAACTCCAGACTTGAATCGTAAAAAGCCGAATGCATATCCAGTTGAGTCTTTAACTCGATGCTGTTCCAGGGTTGAAATTTAATGCCCGCATTACCAAAAGCGGCCAAATTATTTTGGCTGCTTTTAAAAAGATCGCTATCACCCATGTAAAGCAAACCGCCCTGTCCATATAACCACTGAGTATTGTTCAGGCGATAATTTATGGCGGCCCAGCCTGCAATGTCAGCAGCACCACTACCGGTGAGTTTGTCTGCATCGCCCGTAGGAAGTTTCAAACTGAGCCAGTAACTAATGGCGCTTTGTTCAGATTGCTGTGCCTGCCAGGCCATCTGGATAGAAATATCCCCCAGTGCGCTTTGCTGGTCATATATGTCGATCAGGGTTTCAGCGTTGCGGCTTAAATTAATATGAATCTGGTCCTGTGGAAAATCCGGGCGTATATCCTCGGGTAAACCTAGCGCCTGATGATATGAGTCTATTGCGGAATCAAAAATGCCAGCGCTGTGCACAATATACGGCAGCTGCACCCTCAGCATCCAGTTTTCCTTAAAACTGTAATCGTATAAAAAATTTACGTTCCAGGTTTCGATATCAATAAAAAGATTTTCATTTGCATTGGCCTGTAGGTTGATAGTGTTACTTATATTTAAAGAACTGATCCAGCGTGACTGTTTATTCTCTAAAAGCTTTGCGGAGCTGGCTAACGGTAAGCCATAAATAAGAGAAAACGGGCTTTCATCACGGCTTAAAAAAGGCGACGGCTGATTGGCAAAGCTGTGGCCACTTAATAGCGTTAAAAAAATAATGGCGGATAGTTTTGGGGGGCGTGTAAAAAATTTAAATAATATAAGTTCGGGCATATTTATGTTTGGTACGTTTACATGATGAGAAAGTATAGCTGTGTTTTTCAGGTAAAAAAAAACCCACCGATTTCACAACCGGCAGGTTCTTATGAGCAAAACTAAACCGGTCTATTAAAGGCCAGCGTAGTATGCTGCAAGGTTATCCATATCTGCATCAGATAATGGCTTAGACATTGCATTCATAGTAGGGTCTTTACGAGCGCCTGATTTGAATGCTTTTAGCTGCTTAACAATATAAGCGGCTTTCTGGCCTTTCAGATTTGGGTAAGTAGGTACCTTGCTGATACCATCGCCACCGTGACATGCGCCACAGCTAGCAGCTTTCGCTTTGCCTTTAGCCGCATCGCCAGCAGCCATAGCTGAAGAAGCTGATACAGCCAGTACAGAAGCAGCAATAAGTGTTAAAACTTGCTTTTTCATTGTTTATCTCCTGGTCGTGATTTTTACACGATTATTAATTTGCAGCAGAATTTTCGCAGAGCAGGGACTTAATGTAAATCAAGATTTTCTTATATTGCACATGGCAGAGTTTATATGTGTTAAAAAAAACTGTTAAAACAATAGCATAGCAAAATTCATTTACTGATTATTCAATGTTTAAATATGCCATATTTACCTAAAAACCTATGATAATAACCACTATAAATGAAATTTCTATGAAACGGGGGCTTAACTAATTTTAGCAATTTGATGAATTTTGGCGGAATAGAGCGGATTGAGCTGAAAATCATGTCAGTATCGGGTAAAGTGTGCGGCTTATTGAAATTTAGCTTTTTTTATTTGATTGACAGGATTGATGAGGAAACCCACATGGCCGATTTTAAAATTGCACCTTCTATTCTTTCAGCTGACTTCGCACGCTTAGGCGAAGAAGTTGATAACGTACTTAAATCCGGCGCAGATATCGTGCACTTTGATGTAATGGACAATCATTATGTGCCGAATCTGACCATTGGCCCATTGGTTTGCGACGCACTGCGCAAACACGGCGTAACGGCGGAAATTGATGTTCACTTAATGGTGAAGCCGGTTGATCGCATTATCCCGGATTTTGCAGAAGCCGGTGCCAGCTACATTACTTTTCACCCGGAAGCTTCTGAGCACGTTGACCGTACATTACAGATGATTCGTGAATTGGGCTGTAAGTCTGGTCTGGTTTTCAATCCGGCAACGTCACTGGATTGCCTGAAATATGTGATGGATAAAGTCGACATGATTTTACTAATGTCGGTTAACCCGGGTTTTGGTGGTCAGTCATTTATCCCTGCAACCCTAGACAAGCTGCGCGAAGCACGTAAGCTGATTGATGATTCCGGTTATGACATTCGTCTGGAAGTTGATGGTGGCGTTAAAGTCGATAATATTCGTGAAATTGCCGCTGCCGGTGCGGATACCTTCGTTGCTGGTTCTGCCATTTTTGGTGCAAAGAGCGATGCGGATGCTAACGTTTATGACACGGTAGTTGGCAAAATGCGTGATGAGTTAGCAAAGTCTTAATAAAGTAAAAAGCGGCGAGGTTGATTGCCCTGCCGCTATCTCCCAAAGTTGAAGAGTATGATAAAAAAACCAAAAATGGTTCTGATTGATGTGGATGGCACATTAGTCGACAGTGTTCCCGATTTAGCCTATTGCGTTGATGAAATGCTTAAGGCGCTAGATATGCCCGTGCGCGGTGAAGCGCGAGTGCGTCACTGGGTGGGCAACGGCGTTGAGCGCTTAGTGCGTCGAGGTTTAATTAATGCCTTAGACGGCGAGCCCGACGAAGCCCTGTTTGAAAAGGCCATGCCTATTTTTAATGAGCTGTATGCGGTGAATACCTCAGTGCGCAGCAGTCTGTATCCCGGTGTAAAAGAAGCCATGGCATTTCTCAAAGGTACTGGCGTAAAAATTGGTTGTGTTACGAATAAGGCGGCGCAATTTACATTGCCGATTATTAAAGATTTAGGTATTGCAGATTATTTTGAAATTGTCGTCTGCGGTGATACATTAGCAAAGAAAAAGCCGGATCCGTTACCGTTGCTACATTCTGCAGAGCAGTTGGGTGTTAAACCTGAAGAGTCTTTAATGTTGGGAGATTCGATGTCGGATGTAAAAGCGGCTCGTGCTGCCGGCTTTGATATAATCTGCATGTCCTATGGTTATAATCACGGTGAAGATGTCCGCGACTCGAACCCGGATGCGGTGGTGGATTCGATGGAAGAAATTAAGCATTTAATTGACTGGGGTTAAATCTCCGAGGCTAAATCTCCGAGGCTAAATCTCCAGAGGCTAAATCTCCCCGGCCCCTCTTTTGCTAAGAGAGGAGAAAAGCTTCCCCCCCCCTTAGATTAAAGGGGAAAAAGGGGGTTGAGGGGGATTTAAAATCTTTCAGTCCCTTAATATTACAAGAGTAGGAATATTTTAAGGGCAGGAAAAAAGTATGAAAATTTTCAGACCAACAGATTTACGTTTAATTACCCGCTGGCGATGGTAAGTCTCGCCTGCATTAAATAAAAACTATCTGGTATTAAACTGTCTGGAAAATAAACATGACACCCGAAGCTTTCGAAACACTCAAAAATCAAAATTACACCCATATCCCGCTAGTGCGCGAAGTGCTGGCAGATCTTGATACGCCTCTAAGTGCTTACCTTAAATTAGCGAATGCCCCCTACTCATATTTATTCGAGTCAGTTCACGGCGGTGAAAAGTGGGGGCGTTACTCTATCATTGGTCTGCCCTGTGCGACCCGCATAAAAATATCCGGCAAAAAAATAATTATCGAACACGATTATGAAAATTCTGAAATGTTTGAAGTTGACGATCCATTAGCCTGGATTGAAAATTATCAACAATCATTTGATGTTGCAGAAATTGACGGGCTACCAAAGTTTACCGGTGGTCTTGTAGGTTATTTCGGTTATGAAACGATTCGTTATATTGAACCGAAGTTAGCCGGTGTAGAAAAAACAGATGCATTACAAACACCGGATATTTTATTAATGTTGTCCGAAGAAGTTGTGGTGTTTGATAACTTAAGTGGCAAGCTATATTTTATTGTGCTGGTTGATCCGGCACACAATGATGCCTATGAGACTGGCCAGAGAAGATTGCAGGCGTTAGAAAAACGACTGCACCAAACTACACCAACCTATCGGCCATCGACAAAAAGCGTAAAGGTCAACGAAGAAGATTTTGTGTCCGGTTTTACTGAAGACGGATATAAAAAAGCAGTCACCAAAGTCAAACAATATATTGTTGATGGTGATGTTATGCAGGTGGTGTTATCGCAGCGTATGAGTATTCCTTTCAGTGCCGAACCTCTAGATTTATATCGCTCGTTGCGCAGTTTGAATCCATCACCGTATATGTATTTTTTAAATTTAGATGATCATCATGTGGTGGGTTCGTCGCCTGAAATACTGGTGCGCCTTGAAGATGATGAAGTTACCGTCAGACCCATTGCTGGAACTCGCCCCAGGGGTGCAAACGAAGCCGAAGATATTGCGCTGGAAAAAGATTTACTCGCCGACCCGAAAGAACTGGCTGAGCATTTAATGTTAATTGATTTAGGTCGAAATGATGCGGGCAGGGTGAGTGAAATCGGCAGTGTAAAACTCACCGATAAAATGATCGTTGAGCGCTATTCGCATGTGATGCATATTGTTTCAAATGTCACAGGAAAATTAAAAGATAAACTTTCTGCAATGGATGTACTACGTGCAACTTTCCCGGCGGGTACAGTCAGTGGTGCACCAAAGATACGCGCCATGGAAATTATTGATGAACTCGAGCCGGTAAAACGCGGCGTTTATTCCGGGGCTGTAGGCTATCTTTCATGGAATGGAAATATGGATACGGCAATTGCTATTCGAACTGCAGTAATCAAAAACAAAACGCTCTATATTCAAGCCGGGGCCGGTATTGTTTATGATTCGATCCCACAAAATGAATGGGATGAAACGATGAATAAGGGACGGGCCATTTTTCGTGCGGTAGCGATGGCCGAGGCAGGCCTTGATGGTTCACACAGGTAATCGATATGATGTTAATGATAGATAATTACGATTCGTTTACCTATAACCTGGTACAGTATTTAGGTGAATTGGGTGCGGATGTTCAAGTGCATAGAAACGATCAAATCAATGTGCGGGAAATTGAGAAATTAAATCCGCAAAGCATTATGATTTCACCTGGACCCTGTACTCCGAATGAAGCGGGTGTATCGATGCAGGTTATTGAAAAGTTTGCCGGTAAGTTGCCCATACTTGGCGTGTGTTTAGGGCATCAAAGTATTGGTCAGGTTTTCGGTGGGAAAATTATTCATGCAAAAGAAATTATGCACGGTAAAACATCCCTTATTCATCATGACAATAACGGTGTTTTTTACGGGCTTAAAAATCCCTATACTGCTACCCGTTATCATTCTCTCGTTATCGAAAAAGAAAGCCTGCCAGATTGTCTGGAAATTACCGCATGGACAGAAAATGAAGATGGCAGCATGGATGAAATAATGGGCGTGCGTCATAAAGAATTTGATATTGAAGGGGTACAGTTTCATCCCGAGTCAATTTTGACTGAGTATGGGCATGATTTGTTGAAAAATTTTTTAAAGCGATGATATAAGTCTGTTGAATAGAGGTTGAGTGTCCTGATTTTAATGACAGATACAGCTATGCCAAAAGATTATGAAAAAATAAAAGCCTACATTTGTGTTTTTTATTTTAGTAAGTAATGCTAATGAGGATAGTCGCGCAGAGGTCAATATAAAGGTAAATATAATGGACATGCAATCCGCAATAAAAGCAGTAACTGAAAAACAAAACCTGAGCCGTGAAGATATGGCCCAGGTAATGAATTTAATCATGACCGGCCAGGCCACAGATTCACAGATAGGTGGCTTTTTAATTGGTCTGCGCATGAAGGGTGAAACCGTTGATGAAGTTAGTGCCGCGGCATCAGTTATGCGTGAGCTTTCGACAAAGGTTGCTGCACCGGATGAGTATTTAGTTGATACCTGCGGAACCGGGGGCGATTCATCGGGCAGTTTTAATATTTCAACCGCCTCGGTTTTTGTTAGTGCGGCAGCTGGCGCACATGTTGCCAAACATGGTAACCGTTCGGTTTCCAGTAAATCTGGCAGTGCCGATGTGCTTGAAACCGCCGGTGTCAATTTAGATTTAACCGCCGAGCAGGTTGCGGATTGCATCAAAAATGTCGGTGCCGGATTTTTGTTTGCGGTAAAGCATCACGGTGCAATGAAGCACGCCATTGGCCCGCGAAAAGAAATGGGGGTGCGCACTATTTTTAATGTGCTCGGTCCGTTAACCAATCCCGCATCGGCTCCCAATCAGGTGATCGGTGTATTCAGCAAAGACTGGGTCGAGCCATTGGCACATGTTTTAAAGCAGCTGGGTAGCCGCCATGTGATGGTTGTACATGCGGATGATGGCATGGATGAAATCAGTATTGGTAGTGCAACAACCGTAGCAGAGTTAAAAGATGGTGAAATAGCAACGTATACGATTCAGCCAGAGGATTTTGCGATGCAAAGGGCTGATCTAGATACAATAAAAGCAAAAGATTCTGCGCACAGTTTGCAAATAATTAATTCTGTGTTTGAGAATGAAACTGGCCCGGCAAAGGATATAGTTTGCCTGAATGCGGGTGCGGCGATTTATGTTTCAGGCCTGGCAACGTCTTTAGTTGAAGGTGTTGAAAAAGCTAAATCGGTTATTGCCGATGGAAAAGCCCGAGAGATATTTGAGAAATTGATTGCTTATAGTAATGATTTTTAAATAAGACGGGGATTTTCTGCTTCAGCTGACGATGGGTTATGACAAACTTAAATGTGATTGATATGAGTAAAACACCAGATATATTAAGAAAAATTCTTGATCGTAAGGTCGAAGAAATAATTGAAGCTAGTACCAATGAGTCACTGATTGATCTAAGCAAACGAGCAGAAATCGCCATGCCCGTGCGCGGGTTTATCCGTTCAATAGAAAATAAAATAGCCGCAAAACAGGCAGCGGTAATTGCAGAAATAAAAAAAGCTTCACCCAGTAAAGGCGTGATGCGGGAAAATTTTATGCCTGCACAAATTGCAAAAAGTTATGAAAAGGGTGGTGCGGCCTGTTTGTCTATTTTAACTGACCGTGATTTTTTTCAGGGGGCTCCCGAATTTTTATTACAGGCACGTGAAGCCACCCGTCTTCCGGTGATACGCAAAGATTTTATTATTGATCCTTATCAGGTTTATGAAGCTCGGGCGATGAATGCTGACTGTATATTGCTGATTGTTTCAGCACTCGGAGATGCCATGCTAAATGAGCTGCTCGGTCTGGCGCATCATTTGCAGATGGATGTATTAATGGAAGTGCATGATCGTGAAGAAATGCAACGCGCAATTGAATGCGGTGCAAAATTAATCGGGGTTAATAATCGAAATTTACGCACTTTTGATGTGAGTCTGCAAACCACATTAGATATGCTGGATATGTTACCGGATGATCGAATTTTGGTCACAGAAAGTGGTATACATACGGCACAGGATGTTAAGTTAATGCGCGAACATAATGTCAATTGCTTTCTGGTGGGTGAGGCATTTATGCGAGCAGATGAGCCGGGTGAGAAACTGGCGGAGTTGTTTGCTTAAGTAAGCCTTATATTCTAAATTAAGGTTTAAAAATTAAAAGAAATGCTACGGTATTTAACGCGATTAGATGCAAATATTGCAAATAAACGCGAAAAATAAAAGTTAATGTTATCGAGAAGTCTAAGTTGATAACTCAAACCGATTCATCTTCATCCAATGCAAGTAATGCTTTTTGTTTGTCGATGTGTTCTTTATCGTGAACAATTATGGTTTTGCCGTGCGCTGAAATTAATTTGTCCTCTTCCAGTTCTTTTAAAACACGACCAGCCATTTCACGGGAGCAGCCGACAATTTTTGCAATATCCTGACGGGTAATTTTAATTTGCATGCCGTCAGGATGGGTCATGGCATCTGGTTGCTCGCTCAGTTCTAACAATGTGCGGGCAATACGCCCTGAAACATCGAGAAAAATTAAATCGCGAACTTTCTGGCTGGTTCGAATTAAACGGTCAAATATCTGGCCGGATAATAAAAACAGAATTTCCGGGTCTTCTTTCACCAGTTTTCTGAACTGGCTATATGAAATTTCGGCAATTTCACAGGGAGACTTAGCAAGAATTTTTGCACTGCGGTCTAAATTTTCTTTAAACAGTCCGGCTTCACCAAAAAAATCACCGGCATTTAAATAGGCCAGGATAATTTCTGCGCCATCATCGTTTTCTGCGAGTACGCTAACAGAGCCCTTAATGATATAGTAGAGGCTATGGGGTTTATCGCCTTCGTGGATAATGTTCTTTTTTGCCGGGTAAGTTTTACGGTGGCAATGATTCAGGAGTAAATCCAGCGAAGGGTTTGAGTTGTCGACTTTAGGTAGCAGGCTCATAGTTTCCGTTTCATTTTAAATGGAGCTGTTGAATTATAGACGATTTTAACAGTAGCCCGTATATAATTTCTGTTTATTAGCTCAAAATATAAATGATTGGGCATTTTTTTTAGGTGAAAAGTATGAAAGCCCGTGTTAAATGGTTAGATAATATGTCTTTTGTGGGTGAAACCGGCAGTGGTCACTCGGTTGTTATGGATGGCGCGCTGGAATCCGGAGGCAGAAACCTTGCTGCAAGGCCTATGGAAATGGTATTAATTGGCATGGGTGGCTGTACTGCATTTGATGTGGTGATGATTTTACAGAAAGCCCGCCAGCCAATAAATGACTGTATTGTGGAGTTAACTGCGGAGCGCTCGGAAGAGATACCGAAGGTTTTTACAAAAATACATGCTCATTATATAGTCAAAGGTAAGGGCCTGAGTGAAAAGCAGGTTGAAAAGGCGGTTAATTTAACCGCGGAAAAATATTGTTCCGTGTCAATTATGCTGGCAGCGACTGCTCAGGTGACCCACGATTTTGAAATTATTGACGAATAATTTGGTATAATTTGTTCACAAATGTACGGAAATAAAATCCAGTTTAATTTTAATAAGAAAAAATAAATGTCAGAAAATGTATCAGTAAAGAATTCAACCCGCGATGATTTTGATAGTTTGTTGGAGCAGTATTATCATGCCTGGTTTCGGTTTCATCCGGAGGTTGCAGTGCATGTTGGTGTGAATGGATATGAGGAGGTTTTAACCCCATTTAGTGATGAAGATATTGGTGCGCTTATTTCATTAAATCAGAAAATTATATTTTCTCTAGACGAATTTACAGTGAGCGAGCTGAGCGTCAATCAGCAGCTGGATTTCAGTATTTTATATAATGCGGCCAGTATCGAACTACACGAATTGATTGAGCGCGACTGGCGATTTTTAATGCCACAAAAATATTTGCCACTGGAAGCGATTCATCAGTTAATCAGTCGCCCGGTAGAAAATCTGCATAAAGCTTTAAAACATCGTTTACAAAGCGTGCCGGAGCATTTGCGTTCAGCAAAGAATTATTTATTACAACAGCCGGAAAAAATTCCTGCTAACTGGGTTGAGGATGCTATTGCCGGGGCGAAAACAGGCGCGGTTTATTTTCGTGAGCTGATTAGTAACCCGGTGGTGACGCATAAGTTTAATAATCCGCAGCGCCTGCAGCCTATTTTTAATGAGGCAGCACATGCCATGGAAGATTTTGAAAAGTTTTTGCGCAAAGATATTTTACCATCTGCAAGGGGTTCGTTTTCCTGTGGTGATACGCATTTTGATAATCTGTTGAATAATGCACACTGTTTGGATATTGATGCGAGCCAGCTGTATCAATTTGGTGAAAATTTATTTAATAAAACGCTGCATGAACTAGAGCAATTATGTAAAGCATTACCGGGTTCGGATGATATAGAAGAACAGCTGGCAAATATCCGTCATCAACATCCGCAGGCAAAAGATGATCAGCTAATGAATGCTTATCGAAGCCGCATGAAAGCCGCCTATGATTTTGTGCTTGAGCGGGGGCTGGTTAGCCTGCCGGAAATACAGTCATTAAAAGTGGTTGAAACGCCGGTTTTTCAGCGTCATGAAATTCCCTTCGCGGCTTATGATGAGCCCTCTTATAATGACCCTGAACAGAAAGGTTATTATTATGTTACACCGGTGAGATCCGAGGGGCATTTGCTGGAGCATAACTGGACGTCAATTGATTTAACCTGTGTTCATGAGGCATTTCCCGGTCACCATTTACAATTTGTTACGGCCAATAAAAACCCCGACAATAAACTGCCCCGCCTGTTGAATTCATCCGCAACATTTTATGAGGGCTGGGCACTTTACTGTGAAGAGCTGATGCAGGAGCAGGGCTTTTTAAATAAACCGGAGCATCAGTTTATTATGTTGCGTGATCGTCTGTGGCGTGCATTGCGAGTAATGCTGGATGTGGAATTACACACCCGCAATTTAAGTATCGATGAAGCGGCCCAGCGTATGTGCGACGCGCTGGGATTTTCTATCGATCAGGCAAAAGCCGATTTAAGCTGGTACACACAGTGGCCTACGGTCCCCATGGGTTATGCTACTGGCTGGGCGTTAATCAAAGCGTTGCGAGATGAAGAGTCGAAGAAATCGGATTTTAATCTAAAGAACTTTCATGATCGTTTATTGTCTGTAGGTTCGTGTGCATTGCCACTGGTGATTAAGTTCGAGTTTGGTGAACAGGCCTGGATTAATGCTAAAAATAAGGTCTTTGGTTTAAAAGAAAATTAATAATTATGTTAAAAAAAATACAGGTATTTTTCGAAAAAAGTTTCATTATAGATAGCTCTCCAGCAGTTCCCGTTGAGCAACAGTTAAATCTGGCTGCGGCAGCACTTATGATAGAAATGGTTTTGCAGGATGATCAGATAGATGATTCGGAAGTCGCTGCGGTAAAAAACACACTGACAAAACAATTTAATTTGTCCGTAGCCGAAGCACAAAACCTGTACGAACTGGCGGAAGCGGAAAAACATCAGGCCACAGACTATCATCAGTTCACTAGCTTGATTGCAGCGCATTATACGCAGCCGCAAAAAATCCAGTTAATTGAATCGCTCTGGCGGGTTGCATTCGCCGATAATGTGCTGGATAAATATGAAGAGCACATGGTGCGTAAAATTAGTGATTTAATTCATGTGTCCCATAAGGACTTTATTCAGGCCAGGCACCGGGTGGAAAGCAGGTAAACTGTTTAAAATTAAAAGCTCATCGTAAATAAACACCAGGCCTGCAAATTCTTAATTCATTACCCTGCTCTGTGTGGGCCAAGATAATCTGGGGCCTGTCAGATATTTTTCGCACGCGATGGAGCAGTAATAACATTTGCGTTATTCGCGTTTATTTGCGGTAGTCTTTTATGTCTTTTCATTAAGAGGCATATTTTATAAAGGGTATAAAAAAACCTCCCACTAAATAAATCAGGGGAGGTTCAAATATCACACGGGGAGTGATGTCGCGGTCTATTTCTAACGAAGAATAGACTGCTTGGTATCACGGTTAGCGTTCCAGGCTTCATGCACCTGATCCATCGCATTTTTAATGTGAGTTTCAGTGATCTGAATAGTATCGCCGTAGTCATTCACAATCATGCCGCCTTTGAAGCCGGTTTGAGTAATGGCATAAGCGTATTTACCGCAATCGGCGTTTTTAGCTGAGTTAGACATAGTCTTTCCTTAAAAGTAATAAATTCTGCATTTCTAACGGCCCTGTTTTTTTTGTTTTTTAGCAGGCGGTTACAGATATAGAATTAATTGAGTCAGGTATCAATTTTCGGCCTGTCTCAATCAGTGCGCGATTATATAGTATTTTTATGTGGCAATAAAACCCCTAGACACGTTTATTTGTGAATTAATTTTACTTATTTTTAATAACTGTGACTTGATCGAGCAGATGGTCTGCTAAGTGATTGATTTCATAAATATAATGAGTTTTTATGAAAGCCATGTAAAATGCAGTAAATGAAAGAAAAATTTAAAATTCAGTCCCGGAAAGTCTATTTTAGTGGATTTGATGGAGACCAGCTTGCTGCAAGTCTGGACTTTCCCCAGGGTATATCCCCCGAACAATATGTCATTGTCAGTCACTGCTTTACCTGCACAAAGCAAACCCTTACCACCGCTCGCCTTGGCCGGGGGCTGGCACAGGCGGGTTATGCGGTATTGAGATTTGATTTTACTGGCCTGGGTGAAAGTGAAGGGGTGTTTGCCAGTACCCACTTTCGTAGCATGGTAAAAGATATTGAGTGCGCCGCAGACTGGCTGGCAGCGCATTATCAGCCCGCAAAGGTGCTTATTGGGCACAGTATGGGGGGCACAGCCAGTTTGGCCGCAGTCTGTGATGGAGGCGCCTCGCTGGCACAGGTAGAAAAAATTGTCACCCTCGCATCCCCGGCGGTGCCTGGGCATGTGCTGCATCATTTCGGCTCGGCAATGGATAAGTTGCAGCGCGGTGAAGCGGCTGAAATTAAAGTCGCCGGTCAGGCATATGCGGTCAAGCCGGCGTTTGTTGAAGATGTGAGTTCCTATGATATGACCGCACAAATGCGCGATTGTAGTATTGCGGTGATGGCCGTACAGGCAGGTGAAGATGAGTTGATTGATCCCCGGGATGTGCAGCAGATATTGGAATATGGCAATGCCGCAAGCCGGCTTTATCAAATTGATGGAGCGGATCACTTGTTCAGTAATCGCAATCATGCAGAGCAACTTTTGACAGCGATTCTAAAATGGTTAAAAAACGGAGAAAATAAATAATATGTTAATTGTGAAAACATTTTTTGATACGCAAACATCGACGCTAACCCATCTGGTTTACGACTCTGAGAGTAAAGATGCGGTGGTTTTTGACCCGGTATTAGATTTGGATGCCGTTAACTGGCGTACCTATAAAGATAGCCTGAAAGTGCTCGATGATTTTATCAGCACGCATCAACTGAAACTGCATTATGTGTTAGATACCCATATTCATGCAGATCATTTAAGTGGCATGCAATATTTAAAACAAAAATATAAGGTGCCGCTGGTTATAAATTCGGCCATTACTGTGGTGCAGGAAACGTTTAAAGCGATTTTCAATCTGGCTGAGCATTTCGATATTAATGGGCATGATTTTGATGTGCTGGTTAAAGATGGTGATCAATTGCAGGCCGGCTCTATACTTATAGATGTGTTGCACACACCGGGGCATACTCCAGCCTGTACCAGTTATAAAATTGCCGATAATGTATTTACCGGTGACGCATTATTTATTCCAGATATCGGCACCGGGCGCTGTGATTTTCCAAAAGGCAGTGCGCGAGATTTGTATCATTCTGTTACCCAAAAACTTTATACACTGGCGGATGAAACCAAAGTATATCCTGCACATGATTACCCGCAAGGAAGAGAGCTGCAAACTTTTACGACAATAGCAGAGAGCAAAAAATCAAATGTTGATTTGCCGGAAAACCGCAGTGAATCTGAGTATGTTGAGTTTATGGACAAGCGTGATGCGCGCCTGTCATTGCCAAAGCTAATTTACCCGAGCGTGCAGATTAATTTAACCGCGGGGCAGTTTCCGCAGAAAGAATCTAATGGGCAGCATTACTTAAAGATTCCGCTTTCCGCAGGGTGATTTTTAAAAACACAGGAAATTAATTGATAGTAGGCGCGGGCTAATGCTCGCCCTGCAAAAAGGTATTAGATGCATCTATTCGTATAATCTAATGTTTTTTTGATAAGAGTTAATATGCTTTGCGCTCACTGTTAGCCAGCCACTCATCAAAACTTTTATTCGACTGACCATGTTTTTCATGCTCAATAATAATACTCCGTTGCGCATAAGGTTTGGCCAGCTCATCAACAATAAATTGGTCATCAAATCCGGCCCTGGCCGCATCCGCCGCTGTTGCGGCATAAACCAGTTTTGGAATGCGTGCCCAGTAAATTGCAGACATGCACATGGGGCAGGGTTCGCAGCTGGAATAAAGGGTGCAGTCACTAAGCTGATAATCGTTAATGTTTTTGCAGGCATCGCGAATAGCCATAATTTCAGCGTGCGCAGATGGGTCGCAGTTTTTGGTAACCTGGTTATGTCCAGCGCCAATAACTTTTCCGTCTTTCACGATCACCGCACCAAAAGGGCCGCCATTATTATTAGCAGAGTTGATGGCAAGGTTAATGGCCTGTTGTAAAAAGTTCATCGATATTAATGCTGTGTACTGGAACCGTTAGCGCTGGTGCTGGATGCAAATAAATTTTCCACATCAACGCTGTCATAATTATATTGTGCATTGCAAAATTCACAATCCACATGAATCTTTCCCTGCTCTGCAATAATGTCCCGTGCTTCATTAACGCCTAAAGAAAGAATTATTTTATCGATGCGTTCACTTGAGCAACTGCAACGAAAGCTAAGGAGTGTAGGCTCAAATAAGCGAATGTCATCTTCATGAAATAAACGGTGCAGAATTTCTTTGGTAGATAAGTTTAATAGTTCTTCATTGCTAATGGTGTTACCCAGAGCTTCCGCGTGCTGCCAGTCATTATGACTTTCACCGAGATTACTTTGTTTATCTTTTTCTGATTCAGGCAATTCCTGCAATAAAAAACCGCTGCAGGTATTTTGACTGGCGGCCAGCCACAAACGTGTATTTAACTGTTCGGACTGTTTAAAATAATTTTCAATTGCATCCTGAATGTGTTCGCCCTCTAAAGCAATAATGCCCTGATAAGGTTCACCACTGGGAGGCTCGATGGTGATTACCATCTGGCCGTTGCCAAATATTTTTTGCAGATCATGTTCGGGTACTTCATCGCGCCAGCGCGCCAGTCCGCGTAAAGTGCCTTCGGAGGTTGCCTGCACCACCAGCAAATGTAAAGGCCCATCGCCGCGAATTTGTAAAATTAATGAGCCTTTGTATTTAATTGTGGCGGATAATAATGCACAGGCAGCAAAAGCTTCGCCCAGAATTCGCTGTACATTTTGTGGGTAATCATAACGTTCAAGTACGGCTTTCCAGCTGGCGGATAAATGCACCAGTTCGCCGCGTACGCGGGTGTTTTCTATAATGAATCGGTGGAGCTGGTCGTTGTCTGGCATGTTTTTTAAATTTCTGTTTAAAAATTAAAGGCAGTTTTGTCCGCAAATGAACGCAAATAAATGCAAAAGTGTTTATTGTACTGTGCGCCGTAGGCGCACAATTTAAAACTTTGCGTTGTTTGCGTTCATTTGCGGATAAAACTGCTTCATCTTTTAGCTATCCAGTTTCTGTTTAAGTATTTTATTAACCTGTGCCGGGTTGGCTTTACCCTGCGAGGCTTTCATAACCTGGCCGACAAAGTAACCGAATAATTTATCTTTACCCGCTCGATATTGCTCGGTCTGGTTGGGGCTGTTGGCAATCACTTCATCAATCATCGCTTCAATGGCGGAGTCGTCGGTAATCTGTTTTAAACCTTTTTTCTTGATAACTGTATCCGCATCACCGTCGCCATCCCACATACCGTTAAATACATCTTTGGCAATTTTTCCGGAGATGGTATTGTCTTCAATGCGTTTTAACATGCCGGCTAAAAGCTTAGCGGAAACAGGGCATTCAACAATGCTTAAATCTTCTTTATTTAATCGTGCGGAGACGTCGCCGATCATCCAGTTGGCAGCTAATTTTGCATCAATTGATTCGCCAATAACGGCTTCAAAAAAATCGGCCAGTTCCCGGGAAGCGGTTAAAATACCCGCATCATATTCACTCAAACCTAAGTCGCTAACAAAGCGCGTGGCTTTTTCTGCGGGCAGTTCTGGTAAGGTTTTTCTAACTTCTTCGAGATAGGCGTCATCCAGTACCACCGGCAATAAATCCGGGTCGGGGAAGTAGCGGTAATCGTTGGCTTCTTCTTTTGAACGCATGGAACGGGTTTCATGTTTGTCCGCATCATACAAGCGGGTTTCCTGCACCACTTTGCCGCCGTCTTCAATGACATCGATCTGACGTTCCACCTCTAAATTAATAGCGCGTTCTACAAACCGGAATGAGTTAATGTTTTTTAATTCAGCGCGGGTGCCATATTCTTTCTGGCCTTTTGGGCGAATAGAAACATTGGCATCACAGCGAAAGGAACCTTCTGCCATATTGCCATCACAAATTTCTAAATATTGCACCAGTGAATGTATTTTTCGCATGTAAGCAACCGCTTCTTTTGCGCTGCGCATATCCGGTTCGGAAACGATTTCTAATAGCGGAGTGCCCGCCCGGTTTAAATCAATGCCAGTCATGCCCTGATAATCTTCGTGCAAAGATTTGCCCGCATCTTCTTCCAGATGTGCGCGGGTAATGCCGACGGTTTTTTTAGTGCCATCTTCCAGCTCTATGTTGATGCTGCCTTCGCCAACAATGGGTAATTCCATTTGAGAAATTTGATAGCCTTTGGGCAGGTCCGGATAAAAATAATTTTTGCGTGCGAATACAGAGTGTTTACAAACTTCTGAGTTGGTTGCTAAGCCAAACTTGGTTGCCATGCGAATAGCTTCTGCATTCACCACAGGCAAAACCCCGGGCAAACCTAAATCAACCGCACAGGCCTGGGTATTTGGCTCAGCGCCGAATGCCGTGGATGCAGATGAAAATATTTTACTTTTGGTGCGCAGTTGCGCGTGTATTTCTAAACCGATTACGGTTTCCCATTCCATCTTAGAATGCCTCTTTAAATTTTTATGTCGAGCCCAACTATTTTTAAGCTGACAAAATAAAATAGTGCTGTCATTCCCGAGCGCCTGTATCGAAAATCCAGTGCCTTATGGTTGATAAAGTTGCTGGATTCCTGCCTTCGCAGGAATGACGTAATAGTGTTTTTATTTAAATGCGTCAGGTATCGCTTTATGCCAGTCTGTTTTTAACTGGTACTGGTGTGCCACATTTAACAAGCGCCCTTCATTAAAATGATTGGCAATAATCTGTAAACCCACCGGCATATTGTCGCTAAAGCCGGCCGGTACACTCATGCCCGGTAATCCCGCAAGGTTAACCGCAATGGTATAAATATCTGACAGATACATTGAGATTGGATCATCAGATTTCTCGCCGATATTAAAAGCCGTCTCCGGTGATGATGGTCCCATAATCACATCAACTTTTTCAAAGGCTTTTACAAAGTCATCAGAAATCATGCGGCGTAATTGCTGGGCTTTTATATAGTAGGCATCGTAGTAGCCTGCGGACAACGCATAGGTGCCAACTAAAATTCGACGTTTCACTTCTTCGCCAAAACCTTCGCCCCGGGAGCGTTTGTATAAGTCTTCCAAATCTTTAGGATCGTCACAGCGGTGACCGAAACGTACGCCGTCAAAGCGCGATAAATTGGAAGAGCATTCCGCCGGTGCGACGACATAATAAACCGGCACAGCTAAATGTGTATTCGGCAAACTGATATCAATAATTTCAGCGCCCATGTTTTTATATTCTTCAATGGCTTTTTTTACGACTTCGTCTGTGCCAGCACTTAAACCTTCGCCGAAATACTCCTTCGGCAAACCAATTTTTAAACCGCTTAAGGGTTTGTTTAAATCACGGGTGTAATCCGGTACCTCTTTTTCTAGCGAAGTGGAATCTTTCGGATCAAAACCCGACATAGCATTTAATAATAATGCGCAATCTTCTGCACTTTGCGCCATTGGGCCCGCCTGATCTAAACTCGATGCGAAAGCGATCATGCCGTAGCGTGATACGCGACCATACGTCGGTTTTAATCCGGTGATACCACACAGCGATGCGGGCTGGCGAATGGAGCCGCCGGTATCTGTGCCGGTGGCCGCTGGTGTTAAACGGGCGGCCACCGAAGATGCGGAGCCACCGGATGAGCCACCGGGAACCGCTTGGGTATTCCACGGGTTTTTCACCGCGCCATAAAAACTGGTTTCGTTGGATGAGCCCATGGCGAATTCATCCATATTGGTTTTGCCCAGCATAATCACACCGGCCTGCTGCATTTTTTCTACGACGGTTGCATCGTAGGGGGATGCAAAATTATCCAGCATTTTTGAGCCGCAGGTGGTTTTGATATCTTTGGTGCAGAAAATATCTTTATGCGCAATGGGGATGCCGGTTAATGGCCCGGCGTTTCCCGCTTTGCGTTTTTCATCGGCTTCGGCGGCGGCTTTTAAGGCCAGCTCAGCCGTGACCGTAATGAAACTGTTGAGCTGCCCATCGTGATCTTTGATGCGCTGCAAAAAATGTTCGGTGAGTTGCACTGAGGTCACATCGCCGGATTCAAGCATGGCGGATAATTCGCTCAGTGTTTTTGTGTGGTACATATTATTTCTCTAGTTTATTGTTTTTGTGTTTATTGTCTTTGTGTTTATATTATCTTTGTATAGATCGGTTAAACAGCCGGGTGAATGTGGCAGGGTTTACTTTTTTGAAAATAAATTCTCTGTGTGCCCAGTGTCGTTGTTTGCCCAGTGTTGTTGTGTACCCAGCGTCCCCGTGAAGAAAATACCGATTACTCAATTACCTGCGGTACCAGATAAAGCCCATCTTTAGTTTTCGGCGCAATCTTTTGAAAAGCTTCCCGCTGATTGGTTTCCAGTACTTCATCAGCCCGCAAACGCTGCGACACATCCATGGGGTGAGCCATGGGTTTTACGCCGCTGGTGTCCACCGCATTCATCTGTTCAACCAGGCCTAAAATACTCGACAGGTTGCTGGCGTATTCCTCTATATTTTTTTCATCAATTTCAAGTCGCGCTAAATGCGCAATACTTTTCACATCATCGGGTCCCAATGACATAGACTTCTCCGCGGTGGTAAATGCCAATAAATATGGCACTGGTAACTATTTGATTTAATGTTTTCAATCTCAAAACATTAAATGCGTTAAAAACCGCGCAAAATTAGCATATTATGCGTGTTTAAGCCACTGCTAAGCTTGCCCTATGCGGTGCGCATTGTTAGAGTACGGCTAATTTCTATATTAGAGTCTTAAAGTTGTACACCAATGTGTCTATTGAGGCTTTAAATTATCATACAAAATTATAATGAGTTAATACACGAATGTTTCTTAAACGCTTCCGCGGCATGTTTTCAAATGACCTTTCAATCGACCTTGGCACAGCAAATACGCTGATTTACGCACGGGGTAATGGCATCGTACTGGATGAGCCTTCAGTGGTTGCTATTCGGCAGGACAGGGGAGGGAGCGGTGCTAAAGCCATTGAGGCCTACGGGCATGAAGCCAAGCGCATGCTCGGCCGTACACCGCAAAATATTACCGCTATTCGCCCAATGCGCGATGGGGTTATTGCCGATTTTCACGTTACCGAAAAAATGTTACAGCACTTTATTCGTAAAGTGCATGAAAGTGCCATGCTGCGCCCCAGCCCGCGAGTACTGATTTGTGTGCCCTGTGGCGCTACCCAGGTTGAACGCCGGGCGATAAAAGAATCTGCAGCGGGTGCCGGTGCACGTAAGGTTTATCTGATTGAAGAGCCCATGGCTGCCGCTATTGGTGCAGGTATGCCGGTTGATGAACCGCGGGGCTCGATGGTACTGGATATTGGTGGGGGCACCTCTGAAGTTGCGGTTATCTCATTAAACGGCATTGTGTATTCCGCATCGGTACGTATTGGTGGCGATACGTTTGACGAAGGCATCATATCCTATGTGCGACGTAACTATGGCACTTTAATTGGTGAAGCCACCGCCGAGCGTATCAAGCATCAGATTGGTTCGGCCTATCCCGGCAAAGACCTGCTGGAAATTGAAGTGAAGGGGCGAAATTTGTCCGAAGGTATTCCCCGCAGCTTCACGCTGAATAGTAATGAAATACTTGAAGCCCTGCAGGAGCCCCTGCATGGTATTGTCAGTGCTGTAAAAACCGCGCTGGAACAAACGCCACCGGAACTGGGTGCAGACGTTGCCGAACGAGGCATTGTGCTTACCGGTGGTGGCTCGCTGTTACGTGATTTAGATCGCCTGTTAATGGAAGAAACGGGTCTGCCAGTAATAATGGCGGAAGAGCCATTAACGTGTGTGGCGCGGGGCGGTGGTCGTGTACTTGAATTGATAGACGAGCACGGCGGTGATTTTTTTGCCATAGAATAAAATGATTAAAGCTTGTTTCTATAAAATATTAGAAATAAGCATATGTTTCCATCTCCAACTTTAGGCTCAATGCACGGTTTATGCAGCCATTATTTCTACAGGGCCCATCGGTCACATTACGCACTATTTTGCTGGTGATTGTCTCCATTGTTATTATGGTGGCGGACCACCGCTGGCATGCGCTGGAAACCGTGCGCGGCGCGATTGAAAGCTATGTGGTTTACCCGTTGCGCTACACCATCAATTTGCCATCCCGTTTAGTTGAATGGGGGGATGAGTCGTTAAGCTCCCATGAAGAGCTGCTGGAAAATAACCGTAAGCTACAGGAACAACAGCTGCGGGCGCAGGTGAGTTTACAGAAACTCAGCGTGCTCGAAAAAGAAAATGATCGCCTGCGAAAAATGCTCAGCGCACAGCCCAAGGTGGGTGAAATGGTGCTGGTGGCGGAAATTCTGGCAATCGATTTAGACCCCTATAAGCAACAGGTGGTGCTGAATAAGGGGCACAATAAAGATGTTTATATCGGTCAGCCAATTATTGATGCCTGGGGGGTAATGGGCCAGGTGGTGCACCTTGGGCTGTTTTCTTCGACCGCCTTGCTGATTTCCGATCCGAGTCATGCGATTCCGGTGCAGGTGAGTCGCAGTGGTTTACGTAGCACCGCCTTTGGTACCGGCAATTCCCAGCTGCTTGAGCTGCGTTACATTCCCCACAATGCGGATATTGAAATTGGAGATGTGATAAACACCTCCGGGCTGGGAGGGCGCTTTCCACCGAATTATCCCGTGGGGCGTATTATATCAATCGAACGCCCCGCGGGGGAATCATTTGCAACAATACTGGCGGAGCCGGTGGCGCATCTAGATAGAAGCCGTGAAGTGTTGCTAGTGTGGCACAAACGGCCTGTCAATGATGTGTCTTCTGCAACCCCATCCGATGCGGGTGCCGATGCAAAAATGGAGGAGAAATAGTGGCCTCACAAAACTGTTTTCGCATTGTTATCCCCACCTTAATTGTGGCGCTTATGCTGCAGATGTGGCCCCTGCCTCAATGGCTGGAATATGCCCGACCGGAGTGGGTTGTGCTGGCCATGCTTTACTGGGCGCTGGCGATGCCGGAGCGAGTAGGGGTGACCGTAGCCTGGGTCGTGGGGCTTTTTCTGGATGTGAGCCAGGGGGCCATTATCGGCCAGCATGCGGTAGGGCTGGTGATTATTGTTTTTGTTATCAACACGCAGTATCAGCGGATTCGAGTATTTTCACTGGCTCAACAGGCACTGGTCGTGTTACTGCTATTGCTGATTAAGCAGTTGCTGGTACTGTGGGTGAGCGGCATGGTAGGGCAGGCGCCGGATATCGGTCTGTATTTTTTACCTGCTTTAACCGGGGCCATCGTCTGGCCCTGGGTATTTATTGTGCTACGGGATTTACGCCGACGGTTTACAATCTCGCGGAGTTTTTGAACGGAAGTTCCCTGGATATCTCCTGGTGAAAACCGGTTTAATCAACCGGCACTGTCCGCTCACTTGCCCAGTGTCTTAACTGATTAATCTGCTCAGCCATCACCACTGAAAGCGGTCGTGTATTTTCAATTTCCTGCAGTATAATTTCTGTGCTGATTTTTACATCGCTGCCATGGCAGGCATAAATAGCCGATACCACCGCCTGCTCTATTTCCGAGCCGGAAAACCCGTCACTGGCTGAAGCAATCTGATTTAAATTTATTTGGGAGTGGTCGATGTCGCGCTTTTCAAAATGAATTTTAAATATCTGTGAACGATTTTTTTGCGTTGGTAAATCCACAAAGAAAATTTCATCCAGGCGGCCTTTTCGAATGAGTTCCGGGGGCAGTGCCTTGATATTATTGGCGGTGGCGACTATAAACACCCGCGCTTTTTTTTCCGCCATCCAGGTTAACAGTGTACCGAGTAAACGGTTAGAGGTGCCCTGATCGTCATTACCCGCCGCGATGCCTTTTTCAAGCTCATCAACCCACAGTACACAGGGTGACATTACCTCTGCTGTATGTAGTGCCTGGCGCAGATTTTTTTCTGTTTCCCCTATGTACTTGTCGTACAGGCGGCCAAAGTCGAGACGCAGCAAAGGTGTTCCCCAAATGCCTGCGACGGCTTTTGCCGCAAGACTTTTGCCGCAGCCCTGCACGCCGAGCAATAAAAGGCCTTTTGGGATGTCGGTATGTGCAGCAGATTCTTTCTGTTGAGTAAAAATTGACTGGCGTTGGTCAAGCCAGCTTTTTAGTTTTTTCATGCCGCCGAGTTCTGAAAATTGTGCAGTTTCAAATTCAAAAGACAGTACGTCATCCTGGTTGAGTAATTTGTATTTTGCCTGCATGACATCGGGCAAATCTGATTCAGTTATCGCACCATCATCAATAATGGCATTGCGGATTAAACGTTTGGAATCCCGGTGAGTCAGGCCGGAGAGATTTTGAATGAGTCTGTCGAGGGTTTTTCTGTCGGTGCGCACACGTCTATTTCCCGATGTTTGCCAGGCATTGGCCTCATCGCGAATCATTTTCTCTAGCACTTTTGCCGATGGTAGGTTGAGTGAAAAGGCGGATGAAAGTGAGCGCAAATTTTCCGGCAGGTTCAGCTGGTGGCAGAGTAATATGAGCTTGCCTTTTTCGCCATCAAACATCATGGCAATTTCTTTTAGCAGGCGAACGTTGATGGGGTCGGTTAAATAAGGATCTATATCAAGCAGGATATAAACCCCCTGTAGTGACGATGCCTTGATGTGCTTGAGAACATCCTGAGGGTCGGATACATGGCGTTGAGCATCCAGGTTTAAATCCAGGCGTTGCAAGCCATCAGTAATAGTCCATTTGAACGTGGGCAGATATTTTTTAACACTGGCCCGAATGATTAGATCTAAAGCGCGCTTTTCTTCAAGTGTTTCAATAGTGATTATGGGAATATGCCCATGAATTAACAGTTCCAGGTCACGACTATCCGGCATTGCTTTGTCCGTTGTTGTTAATGTGTGCCACTAATATACGATATTAACAAAGCTTTTTCTTGAATCTATTGAGCTTGTACGGCAATCTTGGGTGAAAGTTTTTAACAGAACAGTTATTTATGTCATCACTAAAATCGCGCCTGTCTCAAAATGGTTTTACCTCAACCGAAAGCTATGACCATGCGGTGCAATGTTTTTTGAGTAACCCGACAAGTCGCATTCGCTGTCTGCAAATTGATGGTCACTGTGGTCGTCGGCGTACCGCATTTGCCCATGCGTTGGCCAATGCGCTGGAAGCGCCGCAAATTATCTATTATGAGTTCGGCAAAGACAAACCGGTTCCGCAGATTGTACGTATTTTAGAAGGTGAAGAAATTGTTGAAGAGCCACCCGTGGATGCACTGGATCGAGTTCTCACAGAAGCCTGTGCATTGAGTGAAGCAGAACAGACGGTGCTGATATTAGACCAGTTGCACAAAACCCAGTTTTTAAATCACATACGCTTATATGAGTTTTTGCAAAGCGGGGTGTGGCGTTACAGCGATGTTCAATATCAGGCGAATTTATTGAACTTAAGCGTATATTTAATCTCCGATGAGTCGCTGTATCACTCATTAGTAAGCAGCTCATTTCGATTGTGGATTGATGAAAATAGTCAAATTGCGGCTACTGTGACAGCTTCCGATCTGGATCTGGGTGAAAATAGCTGTAATTGGCTGATTCCACTGCAAAAATTATTTGATGAATTAAATATCTTTCCAGTGCTCGAGGAGTATAGGCGGCTCGTTTTTGATATCGAACAGCATATTCACAGTAAACACCAACTAAAAGTGTCACTCTATGGCTGGTTTGAAAATATTGACCGGTCGAAATTAGATAACGAAGCTATTCAGCCGTATTTAAATGCGGTGTTAGAAGCAATACTGCAGGATAAGGGTATAGGTGAAGAAATTGAAATTTCGAGTGACTAAATCTTAATTTCTGTATTGTTTGGATTAATATGTCATTAGTGGCAGAGAATCCATCCGTTGGTCAGAAAAAATCGAACTACTTGTCAAAGTGCTTGATTAATCAGGAAAAAATATCTAAATAGTTAACAAATGATTAAATTAAGTTCTTTTTGTGATCCGATTAACAGTGATCATTTTCTCCAGGCACTAGACTAGTGCGCATGATTGAGGTATTAGGTGGTAACTTTGATGCAATTTAATGTGCAATTTCAGGAAGAGCCTCTATATAAAAGGGATGTGAGTAGTACGGCAAAGCTTTTTAGTATTGATCGCTCGGTTTTCATGACCGAGCGTGTGTGGAAAGATTGTGTTGAACTTGATGGTATCAACAATAATAGTGTCGATGAACTGGCTGTTTTACAGCGCCTTAGACATGTGCTGTTTATGGCATCCAGTGCCCTGCATGGGCGTGTCGTAGATCTGGAGTGTGACTTTAGTATTCATCGGGTTCCTAATGATGCGGTATCCACCAGACCAGAACAGACAATGCTTAAGCTCATAGCGAGCACTAGCAAACAAAATCAGCCTCAGATTACAATTAAACATCCCAGTGAGTAGACGACGTGGTAGCCATGTTTACAGACGAAAATATACAACTCAGTTATGATCAGAGCCCTGATCTTCGTGATGTCACGAGCACGGCTCGCCTGTTTAATTTCAGGCGCCCGGTTTTTATGTCTACTCAGGTTTGGGAGGACTGTGTTGAACTTATGGCAGGTGAAGGAAGCTCATATGATGAGTTGGCCGTATTGCAACGTTTGAGGCATGTATTGTTTATGGCGGCAAGTGCACTGCATGGACGGGTGGAAGATCTGGAGTATAATTTTCGAGTTTACCGGGTTTCTAACAATGCCCTGCACGGCCAGCGTCAGCCTGAGCCGGTTAATCTGCGCCTCTGTGCTCATAAAGATGAACATAACAGGCCGGTGATAACAATTGGTTTTCCGAGTGTGTAAAGCCTCATTTTATTGTAGAATACCTTTCATGGAAAGAATTTAAAGTAGATTTCAGTAATCGCTCTTGCGATTATATGACAGAATGGAAATTAAATGAAAAACAAACTCCTCAACCGCTGGTTTGGATTAAACCAGGGTGTCGCAACCGCAACATCTCAGGTAGCGCTTCGAGATGGCTTATCTGTTCTAATCGCGGATGATTCGCGAACTCAACTTTTTGCCCTGGAAAAAATGCTACAGGCAGAGGGTGTAAAAACCCACACTGCAGAAAATGGCAAGCAGGCAATATTGATGGCAAGGCATGTTAAGCCTGATTTAATCCTGATGGATATCGTTATGCCGGAAATCAATGGGTTTCAGGCGACCCGCTATTTAAGCCGCCAGCCAGATACTGCGCACATCCCAATTATTATTATTAGTGGTTCAAATCAACAGTCGGATAAGACCTGGGGGTTAAAGCTCGGTGCGAAAGATTACATGGATAAGCCAGTTAAAAGAGATTCACTTCTAAAGAAAATTAGTTACTGGACGGCGGAAGTTGGTATCGAAAAAACAGTTGCTCCAACACC
>Ga0316206_1000194_pt1 | contig 114187 bp, 51 predicted proteins | sample 6monthpyrite_MG_FD_204942 | JGI IMG/M metagenome (GOLD analysis project Ga0316206, IMG submission 204942) | Microbial mat bacterial communities from mineral coupon in-situ incubated in ocean water Damariscotta River, Maine, United States -... | ecosystem: Environmental > Aquatic > Marine >...
CTCTCTACTTGCTGTGTCAGTTCACAATTTGTATTGATTGACTTACTATTAACTAATAAATTGTAAAAGGTATCTGATTGAAACTGTGAAAATGTTGATGCATCGAGCTCATTTGTAAAACTATTTAACACCCTTAAAGCATCCTGTTCATCAATCTCCCCAAAAGCAAAAAGTCGATTCAGCATAAAATCCTTAAACTTATATTTGCATTTCACAACATTCGAAGCATCAATTAATTCAGGTGCCGCTGCATAAGCACCAGCAATGACCGGAACGCCTGCCCACGCCGCTTCAATAATCACACGACCTAATGATTCAACACTTGCCATAGATGGAAATAAAAGTACATCTATTTTTGAATAAAAATTCCATATTTTTCTATAAGGCATATCCCCCAAGTATTGATAATCATTTTTGTTTATACCTAGCATTTCTAAATCATGCTTAATTTTTTTTATTGTTGCAGCGCTTCTTTCGGGAAACCCTGCAAATATAAACTTTGCATTTCCATTAGTCTGTTTATAATGCTTTGCAAACACCCTCATGACCTGACCGAAATTCTTACCCGGTGATATTCTTCCAATATAGCCTATTTTTAATTTACTTTTATCTGTCATATTTTTTTTCACGACATCTTCTGGTAGAGACGCCTGCATTGGATAACAAACTCTTGAGTTTATTTCTGTAATATGCTCAGGAAACACGCTAATAAAATACTGACGACAAAACTCTGATGGAAACAAACTCAAATCACCTTCTCGTGAAAGTGATTGAATCAACCATTCTTGCAAAAAGTAACCTGACCAGGAACTGGTTTGAACATCTCGAACAATATTAAAGTCTGCTTTATATTTTTCACGTATATAATGATATATAAAACCATATATTCCAGAGTTGCATACCACTGTATCATAATTTGATAAATATTCAGCAAAACACTCCATTTGTTTATCTGATGCATTTACTAAATCAAAAATATTATGCGAGTCTGCTTGTATATTATACTTATCTAATGCTTCACTATCAGCTAGTAAACGACTAATCTCATTATAGTAATGAAGTGCTCCACCTGATATTTTTTTTGACGAAAAATTATTATAAGAAATTTTTCTAGTCATTAAATTCACCTTCTAGCAAAATGTTTTCAATGCTTTCAATAATTGGCAACACCTGCTTGTCCTTCATAATAGAATAATGATCTCCTTTTAAGGTTTGAATAAATGTATTATTTACGTTCAAACTCACCCACTCTTTTCTGCGGTTTTTGTTTTCTGTCGTTATGTCATCATCATTAAAAAATATGTTAATTTTATCTGAATAAGGCTTCGCATGATATTTACCTAATGCTTTTATATTTGTCTTGAATACATCATACAATCTATTCAGATATTGTGTGTTCACCTCTTGACTTAACAAGCCTAATTCCTTCGATTTATCTAGTATAATATTTATTTTCTTGTGATCTTCTGCCTTATCTATTTCATCTTTGTATTGCATTAGCTTTATTGACTGTTGCCCCAGAATTTCAACAACAAAGTCCATGAGAATCAGACTTTCACCACTCTGTTGATAGCTGCTACTGATTTCAGATGGATCAATTAATACTAATTTCTCTATAACTTCTCCTTTGTGTTTCATTTGTATCGCCATTTCATAAGCTACAACGCCACCCATAGAATACCCTATCAATGTATAGGGTCCATTTGGCTGATGATGCTTTAGGCACCTGATATAATCAACTGCCATAGCCTCTATTGTGTCTATAGCAATCTCATCTGCTTCTAATCCCCTGGCCTGTAAACCAAAGACATTGAAATTCTTTAGCTGACTAACCATATCTCCATATGCTGTTAATAGACCACCTGCAGGATGCACACAATATACACTTTTACCTTTTCCATTATCTCTAAGACAATGTAAATTTTCGAATATTGGATTAAGGTTTTTAGAACGTAACAGTATTGATATATTTTTTACAGTCATCTGTTGAAACAATGTTGTTAGTGATATTTTTTGTTTAAAAACCAGCTCTAGTTGATTGTGTAGTTGCAACGCCAATAACGAATGCCCCCCTAAATCAAAAAAGTTATCATTAACTCCAACCTTATTGACTCCAAGCTTTAAAACACTTGACACCATTTGAACTAACTGCTCCTCAATAAGAGTTACTGGAGCTACATATTTATTTTTACTCTGGAATTGATCTAACTCGAATGCAGGTAATTCTTTATAATCAACCTTGCCATTGATTGATATCGGCAAGCCTTCAAGTATTCGATAACCTGATGGCTGCATATAGTCTGGTAATTGCTGTGCCAAATCATTTTTTAGTGCATCGAGAATTCCTTGATGTTCTTCTTCACATGATGCCTGACAAACAATATATGCCATAATGACTTCATGTTGTTTTACAATGCCTACTTTAACTGCACTTGCTATCACCTTTTCGTGTGATAAAAGGCGTTGCTCTATTTCGCCTAACTCTATGCGATAACCCCTTAGTTTAATCTGCTTATCTTTTCGACCCATATACGCCAGTTTTCCATCCCGCTGATATCGGACCAAATCTCCACTACGATACATCCGACTTCCTTCAATTGAACTAAATGGATTTGGAATAAATTTCTCTGCTGTCAATCCCATATTATTTATATAACCTCGAGCTAACCCCATACCACTAATGTAAAGTTCTCCCTCAACTCCAACAGGCACCGGCATTAAATTATTATCTAATATGTAAAGCTGTAGATTTTTTAGAGGACGGCCAATCGACACTTCTGTTTTCTTAAATTGCAGACTGTAATCACAGTAACTTGAGCAAACTGTGCTTTCGGTTGGCCCATAGGCATTGATAAAACGTTTACCTTGTCCTTGCCAGCGTTTTATAATGTCCTGATTGCAGGCTTCACCTGCTGATACTACAACTTCAATACTCGGATACACTTCTGGTGACAGAGTACTTAACAGAGTTGGCGGCAAGGTAATAGTGGATATTTCCCGAGTCTGGAGAAGTGTTTCTAACCGCTCCATTTGCACGATACGATCTCGGTGCCCAATATGTAACTGAGCTCCTGCACACAATGCTGTAAATATTTCTGAAACCGAGGCATCAAAACCACAAGAAGAAAATTGCAATACACGACTGTGTTTGTCAATACTGAACGCCTTTATCTGATTCTCAACCAGATTCTGTAAACCTTGATGATGCAGCAATGTACCTTTCGGCTCACCGCTGGACCCGGAAGTATAAATAACATAAGCCAATTGTCCTGCTGCGATGTTGATGTTGGGATCAGTGCTGGACTGTTGCGCTAAAGAAGCTGCAATTTTCTTTAAATTAAGGCAGTGTATTTGATCAGGAAACATCTCTTTTTCATTACAGATCAGCAATTGTATTCCAGCATCTTTGATCATATATGACACGCGTTGTTGAGGGTAATCAGTGTCAAGGGGAACATATGCACAACCTGCTTTTAATACACCTAAAATACTAATAATCAACTCAACACTGCGCGGTAGATAAATACCGATTAATGTTTCGGCTTCTACACCTTGTTGAAGTAAATAGCGTGCAAGTTGGTTAGCTCGTTGATCCAACTCTGCGTAGCTTAATTGTTGATTCTCATCAACCACAGCTATAGCATCTGAGCATTGTTTAGCCATCATCGCTATTTGATGGTGCACCGGCTGATGTTCCAACGTATAAAGCGGCGAATTCCATTGCATAAATTGCTGATGTTGTTCGGTTTCATTTAATATTGAAAATTGCGAAAGACAAATTTTTGGTCGACTAAGCGTAACATCCAGTAATTGCTGATAATGCCCAATCATCTGTTGAATAGTTTCGGCTTTAAACAAACTACGATTGTAATCAACTCGTCCATAGAAACAGCCTTTCGATTCTACCAACGAAAAGGTTAAATCAAATTGTGCAGCCGTGGTATCTGTTTCCAATATACTGAAGCTTAACCCAGGTAATACCCTTTCGCTTACCGGTGCATTTTGCAACACAAACATAACTTGATACAAGGGCGTGCGACTTAAATCTCGATCTGGTTGTAACGCTTGAACTAATTGTTCAAATGGCATGTCCTGATGAGCATAGGCTGCCAGTGCAGTGGCTTTTATCTGCTTAAGCAATTCTTCAAAACTTGGATCAGCTGACAAATCACCCCTTATCACCAGAGTATTGACAAAGAAGCCTATTAGTTTCTCCAAAGTATGGTCTTGACGATTAGCAATGGGTGTACCTACACAGATGTCGGTTTGACCACTATAACGCTGCATCAACATCATGAATACACTTAATAAAGTCATAAACGGTGTGACATGGTGTATTTTGCATATAGCAGTTACCTGTTCGCTAAGTTCTGCATTCAGCTCAAACGTTTCTATAGCGCCTTGATTACTTTGGATAGCGGGTCGAGGGTAATCTAACGGTAGCTCTAGAGCGCCAGGTAAGTTAGCCAGTTGCTTTTTCCAATATGCTTGTTGATGCTGCATAACTTCACCTGACAACCATTCGCGTTGCCACAGCGCATAATCTACATACTGGACTTCTAAATCCGCCAGATTTGCTTCACAGTCGCTCACATTTGCCTGATAAAGGGTAGCCACTTCATTGATCAATATGGAAGTCGACCAGCCATCAAAAACGATATGGTGCACTGTAAACAGCAGTACATGTTCTGTTGAAGATAAACGTAATAACCGACATCGAATCAGAGGACCACTGTTCAGGTTAAAGCCCTTTGTCACCTCCTCTTCTGCATTTTTTTTCGCTATTAATTCACGCTTGTCTTCAGCTAACTCTGTCAAGTCTGTTACTAACAAAGACAGTGTCATATGAGGAACGATTATCTGCAGCGGTTGACCTTGTTCATTACTGAAAACAGTTCTTAGAACTTCATGCCTCGCTATGACATTATTGATAGAAGCTTCCAGTGCAACTATGTTCAACACGCCTTGCAAGCGAATTGCTGTAGGTATGTTGTAAAGTGCCTGCTCATGATCAAACTGTTCTAAAAACCACAACCGTTGTTGAGAAAATGACAGGGGTAATGTCTGATCACGACTTGCAACTTCTATAGGTGGTAATGCCACCGAGCTAATCTGGGCATCGATTAGTGCGGCCAAACCAGAGATTGTGGCATATTCAAAAATGCTGCTTAAAGGCATATCTTGTTCAAATACGTGTCTAATTCTAGATACCAACTGCGTTGCCAATAAAGAATGACCTCCTAGCTCAAAAAAATTATCCTCGACGCCTATACGACCAACTTTTAACAGATCTTGAAAAATTTTAGTTAATAAAATTTCTGTGTCTGAACTGGGTGCAATGTATTGTACTTCACTACGTAATTGACCATCCGGTGAAGGTAATGCTTTACGATCAATTTTTCCGTTAGGTGTCAATGGCAGTGCATCCAGTGATATAAATACACTGGGAATCATGTAATCTGGTAGTTTGTGTTTCAGATGCTGACGCATCTCATGTTGGCTTAACTCAATTTGTGTAGAAACAACTAAATAAGCAACTAATCGCCTGTTTTCATTATGGCCGTAAACAATTACAATGGCTTTCTCTATAGATGGATGTTTAGTGAGTGACGACTCAATTTCACCCAGTTCTATTCTAAAGCCACGAACTTTTACCTGATGATCCTGTCTTCCTGAATACTCAATTTTACCATCTTCTAGATAACGCCCTATATCACCTGTTCTGTATAACCGAGCACCTGATATCTTACTGAACGCATTAGGCAAAAATTTCTCTGCTGTTAAGTCTGGCCGATCAAAATAGCCCCTGCATAATCCATCACCACCGATATAAACCTCACCAAAAACACCTAATGCGACAGGATTTAAATTTTCATCTAATAAATAAATCCCTGTATTATTAACTGGACGACCAATAGTTACTTTATCATCACGCAAAATTGAAATATAAGTCGAGTAAGTCGTATCTTCAGATGGGCCGTATAGATTAAATAGTTTTTCTACATTTGTATTGTCGTATATCTCTTTAACTAAACGCTCACTAAATGACTCTCCAGCAAGATTTATAACTTTTACTGATTCTGGTACTGCATTTATTTTTACTAATTGTGAAATAGCTGATGGAACCGTATTAATAACTTTAATTTCATTTTCAGACGACAAGTCATTGATATGAAGAATATCTTTCACTAAAAGAACTTTACCTCCACTACAAAGTGGAACAAATATTTCAAAAACAGACAGATCGAAACATATCGAGGTTGACGCTAACATTCCAGCCAACAATTCATCATTAAAAACCTGCAATGACCAATGAATCAGCGCAATCGCGTTACGATGAGTTATAGCAACTCCTTTAGGTCTACCTGTAGATCCTGACGTATAAATAATATAAGCAAGTCCATCTGGTTGTGGTGTAGAGCTAATATTATCAAAGGGAAACTGCTCAATAATATGCCAGTCATCATCAAGGCGAATTGTAAGTATCTGATCTTTATCCTCAATTTTTATCTCCGCCCCCATAGTTAATAAAACTTTAGCTTTAGAATCTTCTAGCATATAGTCTATTCTATGCTGCGGATAATCAGGATCCAAAGGTACATAGGCTGCATTTGCTTTTAATATACCAAGCATACCAATTATCATTTCTAAAGATCTTTCAACACATAAGCCAACTACATTTTCGGCCTCAACTCCTTGCGATATTAAGTAGTGAGCCAACTGATTAGATCTAATATTCAACTCACTATATGTTAAAGATTCAGAACAACAAACCAACGAAATAGCATCTGGTGTTGAAATAGATTGCTGATAGAACAGCTGATGTAAACAACTATCATAAGCATAATCAAACCGAGTTTGGTTCCACTCATTTAGTATCAGTTGTTTTTCATCGTCAGGTAACATTTCCATGTCGGCAATAGATTGAAATGGGGTGTTTATTGCCGAGTCGAGCAAGCATTTAAAATGCTTAATTAAACGTTCTATACGACTGCGATTAAATAGATCAGTATTATACTCGACCACCCCACTAAGCCCACCAATAGATTCAGAGAGCTCCATAGTTAAATCAAACTTTGACCTTGTATTGGCAATTTCTAAAGGAGTTAATTCTAAACCAGGTAACTTAAGCTCACCTATGGGTGAATTTTGAAACACAAAAAATACCTGAAATAATGGTGAATAACTTAGCTGCCTTTCAAGACTCAAAGCCTCTACTACATTTTCAAATGGAACATCTTGATTATCAAATGCTTCAATAGTTGTTTGCTTTATCATCTCCAGTAAATCTGTAAATGGCATATGAGGCTTTATTTTCGTACGTAGCACCAAGGTATTAACAAAAAAACCTATCAATGACTCCAATGATTTATTTTGTCTATTGGCAATAGGTGTACCCACACAGATGTCACTTTGCCCTGTATACTTATGTAGCAATACAGTAAACACACTAAACATTGCCATAAATAATGTAACATCATGTTCAGAGCATACTGCAGTAAACTTTTCTAGTATAGAATTAGAAACATTAAAACTAATGGTGTCACCATTATGTGTTTGCACTGGTGGTCTTGGATGATCAGTTGGTAGCTCTAGAATAGATGTACAAGACAGTTTGTTTTTCCAATAGTTTATTTTATCTAGCAACAAATCCCCATTTAGATATTCCTTTTGCCAAAGCGCATAATCAATGTACTGTATTTTCAACTCATCCAATTCTGATATAGTATTCTCAGAATATGCCGAATATAGATCAACAATTTCTTTAATTAAAACACCAATAGACCAGCCATCAAATACAATATGATGCATATTAACTATAAGTATGTATTTATCATGGTCAGTTTTAATCAAACAAACACGGAAAAGCCCAGCCTTTTTTAAATCAAAACTGTAGTTCGCCTCATCCGATAAATATATATTTATATTTTCATTCTTAACTTGATTACTAAATGATGAAATATCAATGACATCGAACTCTTGCAAATGATTATCACAAACGACCTGATAAGGCTTTCCATCATCTTCTAAAAATGCCGTACGAAGTATTTCATGACGATCAACAATAGCCTTGAAGACTTTGTTTAATAATGAAACATTCAATTCGCCTCGTACATTTAAAGCAAATGTAATATTATATGCATCATTTCCTTTGTCCAGCTGATCCAAAAACCATAAACGACTTTGAGAGAACGAAAGAGGTGACATTTCCTCCCTATCATATTTTTTAACAGAAATGGATGATAGACTTTTATAATTGGCCTGTTTTAAAAAGCTTACAATCTCTGATTTAAAGCTTTTAATATCAGCCAGCAATTCTTTTGTAAGTACACCTTTTGGCGCATTACACCGAAGACAATCATTTTCCAGATAAAGCTTTACATCAAGATTCATCAATTTAGAAATTAAATCATGTACCATTATATTTCTACTTCTTCTCGTTCATCATTCAAGTTATTATGTGAATTAACTTTGTCCCTGGCCCAAACCACAGCTCGAATATATTGTGAAAGTTGCCGAACTGTCGTTTCTTCAAACAAAACTCGTAACTCAAAATCTATTCCCCAGTAATCTCGAACGCGTGCCGCAACCTGCGTGGCTAATAAAGAATGTCCGCCTATATCAAAGAAATTGTCATTAACACCTACTTTATCAACTTCTAAAACTTGTTCAAAAATTTTAACTAACGCAGTTTCAATCTTATTATCTGGCGCCACATATATTCTTTTCATTTGCTGCTGCACATCAATAACAGGCAGCATAGATTTATTTATTTTTCCATTATTGTTAAGTGGCATTTCACTCAACCAGGTTATCGTGGCAGGCAGCATATACTCAGGTAATTTTTCTTTTAAATATTGTCTTAGTTCTTTATCTAATATTTCAGTATCTGAAACGACATAAGCCGCCAAAGATTTTTCTCCTGGTGTACTTTCTCTGCAAACAACGACACTATCCTGTATTCCCTGATAAGAATTTAAAACAACTTCAATCTCACTTGGTTCTATTCTATATCCTCGTAATTTAACTTGATAATCTACACGCCCAATATATTCAATAATTCCGCCTTCACAATATCGACCAAGATCACCCGTTTTATACATACTGCTATTTATACTATTACAAAATATATTTCTTATAAACTTATCCGACGTTAATTCGTGTTGGTTTATATATCCCCTGGAAACACCTTCGCCTGCTATATATATCTCACCTACAACACCAATAGGTACTGGTGATAGATTTTTATCCAATATATAAATCGATGTGTTATCTATAGGCTTTCCAATGGCTGGTAAGTCACACCACGACTGCGGATCACTCCCTAGTCTGTATGCAGTTACAACATGAGACTCTGCTGGGCCATATTGATTTATCAATGAACAGTCAGTATTCATGAAAAAATCTCTTAACGCGGGTGTTATTTGTAACTGTTCACCTGCAACAATTATTTCTTTAACACTTGCATTCGATTTCAACAACTCTGCATTGGTTTTTTCCAAAAACAACAGCACCGCAACGGGAAGGAACAACCGCTGTATACTATTATCCTGAATAATATTACTTAAACACGAAATATCACTATGCTGTATTTCAGTAACAACAACCAAAGAACCACCACTTAACCAGGTAGAAAATATTTCCTGAAATGACACGTCAAATGAAATAGAAGCAAACTGTAATGTCGTTGGGCAATTAATGCTTTTCTTTAATTGCCAGTGTATCAAATTCAACAAGCTATGTTGTTCCATGGCTATACCTTTAGGTTTACCCGTCGAACCAGAGGTATAAGTAACATAGACTAAATCGTCTTTTACTGTCGGTATATTAAGATTTTCGTCACTATATTTCTCCAAAGTATCCATATCATCATCAATATAAATCACCTGTAAATGATCACTAATGTCATCAATATGTCTATCAATAAAATTTTCTGTCAATATACTCCTTTGTGTTAGTAGATGAGAAACATTTGCATTTCGTAACATGTATTGAAGTCGCTCTTCAGGATATTTTATATCCATTGGAACATATGCAGCACCTGATTTAAGTATAGCTAGTAAGCTTATTAGCAAATCAGATGAACGCTGCATACATAAGCCAACCAAACTGCCTCCTACCACACCATGTTCCCTCAAATGACATGCGAGCTGGTTGGCTTTTTTATTTAACACCTGATATGTGATATTTTGATTTTCATATATAATAGCAATTGAATCAGGTGTTTTATCTGCCTGATGTTCAAATAACTCATGAATACTTGAATCAAAATCATACGCTACAGCAGTGTCATTCCAGTCATTAAGTAATTTATAATTTTCTTCAGCATTTAGTAACGGTAATTCACTTATAGGGCGTTTACAATCTTTCACAATTTCCAGTAATAGCTTTTCATAGTGCGATATCATTTGACGAATCGTTGATGCTTTAAATAATTTACAATTATATTCAAATGCTCCAGATATCACGCCTTGCCACTCCGTCAAAGAAGCGGTTATATCAAATTTGGTTGTACCAGTCATAGAGTCAAGTAATTCTATATCTAATCCAGATAATTCCAGCTTATTTAAAGGTGCATTCTGCAATACAAACATAACCTGAAATAATGGTGAACGGCTTAAATCACGTTCAGGCTGTAATTCTTCGACTAGCTTTTCGAAAGGAATATCCTGATGTTCGTAAGCAGCTAATGTGGTTTCTTTAATTTGAGTTAAAAACTCATCAAAATCTGGATTGTCAGTTGCATCTCCCCTCAGTACGAGTGTATTTACAAAAAAACCGATTAGTTGTTCGAGTTCAGCTCTTGAACGATTTGCAATAGGCGTACCTACATTAATATCATACTGTCCACTATAACGCTGTATCAACACCATGAATACAGCTATGAGCAGCATAAATGGAGTCACTTCATAACGTTTACTGGTTTCGTTTATTTCATCCGTTAACTGTTTTGAAAATTCAAAACATTCCATATCACCCTGATATGTTTGAACCGCAGGACGCGGAAAATCTGTAGGTAAATTAAGTACATGTGATGATGTTATTAGTTGGTTCTTCCAATACGATTTCTGTTTTTCTAAGCGCTCACCGAACAACCAGCTTCTCTGCCATACAGAATAATCAGCATATTGCACTGGTAAATCAGTTAACTGAGAAGTATGACGCTGAACATATGCATTATATAATTCAGCTATTTCATTTACTAATATACCGGTAGACCAACCATCAGCAACAATATGATGCGTAGTCAACAATAACACGTGTTCATGTTCCTGCATTCGAATCAACAGGCTGCGTATTAATGGGCCACTCTCTAAATCAAATGGTCTTGTAGCATCCTGTTCAATTATTAACTGTAACTGCTCTTGACGTATTTTATAATCTGCGATTGTTTCAATATCTACTGTATCCAGTAATAATTCAAGTTTTGGTAAAACCACCTGGTAAGCTTGACCGGATTGTTGCTTGAATACAGTTCTGAGTACTTCATGGCGCCTGATCACTTCGTTTATAGATTTATTTAAAGCATTAATATTTAAATCCCCTGCCAACTTTATTGCTGAAGGCATATTATAAAATGCATTATTCTGTTCTAATTGATCTAAGAACCATAATCTCTGTTGAGCATAAGACAATGGGATTGGCTGATCTCTAGAAATCAATTTTATTTTGTCATCACTAACCAAGTCATTGTCCGATGCAGATAAATCAAGTATCTCAACAAATGCCGCTATATTCGGGTATTCAAAGAATAAACGTAATGATATATCATTCACATAGTGCTTACGTAATCGTGATGCTACCTGTGTCGCCAGTAAAGAATGCCCACCTAATTCAAAAAAGTTGTCATTAACTCCTATTCGTTCGATGCCTAATACATCTGACCATATTGAAGCCAACAAACTTTCCATTTCGTTTCTTGGAGCCACATATTCCTGATTCGATAACGTCGTCATATCAGGTGCAGGCAATGCCTTACGGTCTATTTTACCATTTGGTGTTAAGGGCATTTTTTCTAACATCACAAAAGTATTAGGCACCATATAATCAGGAAGTTTAGTTTTAGCAAAATCTAATAATTCTGCGCTTGTTAAAGTTAGTGTTTTGTTATCATATGCAACCACATAAGCGACTAAACGCTTAATCGCTGATTTATCCTCACAAACAGTGACAACAACTTCCTTTAACTGTTGGTGTTTCATCATACTGGCTTCGACTTCACCAAGTTCAATTCTAAAGCCTCGAATTTTTACCTGATTATCGATACGCCCAATAAACTCAATATTTCCATCTGACAACCAACGGCCTATATCACCAGTTTTATAGATAACATCACCATAGCTTTCTGTATATGGGTTATTAACAAAGCTAAGTTTAGTTTTTTCTTCATTATTCCAATACCCATTACCCACACCAATTCCAGATACACATATTTCACCTGCTACTCCTACAGGTTGTAATTGCAAATATTTATTGACTATGTGAACCGATAAATTAGGCAATGGTTTACCTATAGAAACATGCTGCTGAGATCCAGTTATCGGTGATTTTATAATTCTTTGCGTGATATCATCAGATGCCTCTGTTGGGCCGTAAGCATTAACCACAAATATATCCGGAAATAATGTGAGCCACTCATTAACCAATTTAATCGATACGGCTTCACCTGTGGTCATCAACAAACGTAATGATGAAAACAAAAACTTTGATTCCGGCAATGCTCTTATGTGGTCTAACAACAACTGAATTATCACTGGAACTAGTTCAATTAATATAATCTTTTCAACTTCAATTTGTTTAATTAACTGTGAAACATCTGTAACATCATGTTGTATTACCGTTTTACCACCACATAAAAGTGGCCCTAAAAACTGCCAAACTGATATGTCAGAAGAAGCTGGAGCAGTTTGTAAAAAATTAAATTTTTCAGATATATCTAATGTCTTATATTCACCATATATGTGATTCATTGCTCCGGCATGATGTATCAGTGCGCCTTTGGGTTTTCCCGTTGACCCCGATGTATAAATCATATAGGCATTATCTGAAGGCAGAATTGTGACATTAGGATTTGTATTATCATGCTGCATAATCAAATCCCAGTCCTTGTCTAAACAAATAATCTGAATTTCATTTTGTTTAGGAATTTTATCTAACAGATCAAACTGTGTTAATAATACTGTGCACTGAGAATCATTAATCATATGTGCAATACGTTGAGGTGGATACATCGCATCCATTGGCACATATACCCCTCCCATTTTCAATACACCCAAAACACCTATTAACATTTCAATTGATCTTTCAGCGCACAAACCAATTAATGATTTTTCTCGTATACCCTTTGTTATAAGGAAATTAGCAAGTCTATTAGCCTGTATATTTAATTGTTCATATGATAATCGATCTTTTCCATCAACAATGGCTATAGCATTCGGAGTTTCGTTAACCTGGCACTCAAATCTTTTGTGCAAACAAAGATCAGGAAATGTTAGTGATTCGCCTTTAAATTCATTTATGAGTAACGTTTTTTCCGATGTTGTCAAAATATTAAACGTCGATAATTTATGTTCAGGTCGATCAGTAATATTTATCAAAAGAATCTCAAAATGCTTTATCATTCGCGCTATTGTTGATTCCTTAAATAGGTCAGTACAATATTCAACAACTCCATAAAGCTCACCTGCACGCTCAGTTAAATCTATAGACAAATCAAAATTGGATGTTTTTAAATCAACATTAACTGGCGACATTTCCAATGTCGAAAATATCGACACATCTTCCATAGGCGCATTTTGAAGCGAAAACATGACCTGAAATAACGGAGAGTTATTTAAACTTCTCTCAGGTTGTAACTCCTCGACTAAACGCTCAAATGAAATATCCTGATTACCATACGCTTCTAATGTGGTAGTCTTTATTTGTGATAAAAAATCAGAAAAGCTCATGTCATTAGATAAGTCACCTCTTAGCACTAATGTATTTACAAAAAAACCGATTAATTTTTCTAACTCACCTCGCGTACGATTTGCAATTGGGCTTCCTATACATATGTCGTGCTGATTACTATAGCGATGAATAAGTATCATAAATGCTGATAACAATACCATAAACAATGTAGCATCTTCATTATTGCCTAGCTTGTTCAACTTAGCAGTTATATTTTCAGGGAACTTAAAATGATAAAGCTTACCAGCAGTAGACTGAATTTTTGGTCGGTTATAATCAATGGGTAAGTTTATTGATGATGGAGCACCAGATAATTTATTTTTCCAATAATTAAGCTGGTTTTGTAACACATCACCTTCCAACCATTGGTGCTGCCATATTGAATAGTCAGAATACTGAACAGGCAATGGCAATAATGTAGAAGCCTGATTACTGGCTGATGCATGATATAAAGTGACAATTTCATTTACTAGTAAGCCGGTAGACCATCCATCCGAAATAATATGATGCAAAGTCAGAACCAATATATGCCTTTCATCATCAATTCTAAACAAGCAGCCCCGTATTAGTGGGCCTTCTTGAAGATTAAATACACCTTGTGCTTCTTTTTCTGCAGCTAGTATCGCATCCTCAATATTCATAGCCCCGATAATCGGCAAGTTAATCTTTAACTCAGGGTATATAAGCTGAGTTGGATTATTTTGATTATCCTGTTTGAATACAGTACGTAATATTTCATGTCGTTGAACAACGACATTTAACGCATGCTCGAGATGACCTACATTAAGCATACCATCTAGTTTAACAACAGCAGGAATATTATAAGCACTACTTATCGGTTCTAGTTGATTGATAAACCATAAGCGTTGTTGTGCAAATGAAAGTGGAATTGGTTGAGTGCGATCTTCACACGTAATAGCCGGTAATAATACTGCTGTATCACCTTTACCACTATTTTTTACTAGTCGAGAAAAGTCCTCCAGTGTCGGATGTTCAAATACATTACGCAAAGGTAATTCAAGTTCAAAATGCTGTCTTACCTGGGATATAAGCTGGGTTGCTAGCAGCGAGTGACCACCCACTTCAAAGAAGTTATCCTCAATCCCTACCTTATCCAGTCTAAGTAATTCCATCCAAATTTCAGCTAACTTTTTTTCAGTGCTAGTTTGAGGTGCAATATAAGCTTTTTGAGTACCATCATCTATCTGGCTTAATTCAGGTAAAGCTTTACGGTCTACTTTACCATTAGGTGTTAAAGGGAGGGTTTCCAGAAAGATGAATAATGATGGCACCATATAGTCTGGTAATTGCTCACCAAGACTTTGTTTTAATAAAGGCACCAGTTCGCGTGCGGTCTTTCCCTGCATAGGTCTATTTGCAAAACGCGCCAGGTCAGAGCCAAGATTATCCTGACCAAACGGTCTTTTTATTTTGCTTAAATCAAAATCGACAGCTGCCCAAGGACCATCTTTTCGTTTAAGAATAACATCAAATTCACCTTTAGAATAACCTTGCGACCAGTCAATTTCAATTTCGTAAGGCTGTGTTTCTGCTAATGACCAAAATATATTGGGATCAAGCATAAATTTATTTATCTGGCTTATTTCATCTTGTAACTCTTTTAATTTCTGGTACCGATTTTTATCTGTTTTTAAGGCTTCCCAAAGTAAACTATCTTTTTCAGTCCGTGAATTACTAATTTTTGCTAAACCTAATATATCGGGTTTATTTCTTTCGAGATAATGTACCAGTTTATCAATGTCTATTTGATCCTGTTGCCAATCAAACCAGTCAAATTCAGGTTCGGGCATTTGGTTAGTATTGATATATAAAATAACATCATAACGGTAGCAGCTGAGCTCGTTAATACTTTTATGTTGTTTAGGTAATATTTCTATGTGTGAAATTTCTGGTATTTCATCTCGTAATAACTGAAAGTACCTTGGGTCTATTAATAATTCATTTTCATAAAACAGTTGTTTTTGTACCTTTTGGAATAAATCAAGACAACATTCATTGTCTCCCTCTTTAAAGCATTCTACCGAACTATGAAACGCAGGCAGTAAACCATAATGACGTATATCACCTATGAATATTCGTCCACCTGCTATAACATTTTTAACTGCCTGCTTTATTACTTTGTTGAAATATTGACTATCAGGAAAGTACTGTATAACTGAATTTAAAATAATTGTGTCGTAATGTTTATTATCGAATAATTGAATATCATCTGCCATTGCCTGAGTAAACTTAATAGAATCAATATCTAAATCTAACTCCGTCAAATTACTTTCAATGTAGTTTAAAGCTTGCTGTGAAAAGTCACTGGCATGATAACTTGTACTATGGGGGGCAACCTGAAACAAAATGAGACCAGTACCACAGCCTATTTCCAGCACATCTCCCGGATCCTTAGATAAAATCCGAGTAACAGTAGTATCCAGCCATTCGTTCATTTCATTTAACGGTATTGCTATTTCATTATAACTACTATTCCAGCTAATGAAATTTCTAGTAGCTTTAGTCCCTACTGCTCGTTCAACATAAGTTTGTTCATATACCTGTTGCCATTGAGTTACCTGCTGCTGGGAATGTTCATTGAGCACATCTGATTTTATATCATCAACATTTCCAAGTTGTTCTGCAACAATATATGCCACTAGACGCTTATCACCTTTTATATCCTCACTCGCCAAAACAATACTTTCATGTACCGCATCATGTTCACTAATCAGTGTTTCAATTTCACCCAATTCTATGCGGTAACCGCGTATTTTAACCTGATGATCCAATCTGCCCAAATATTCAATTGCCCCATTTTCCTGGTAACGTGCCATATCACCAGTTTTATAAATTCTGTCCCCTTTCCTGTTATTGAATGGGTTTGGTATAAATTTCTCAGCCGTTAACTTCGCTCTATTAATATAACCTCGTGCCAGACCGGCACCAGCGATATATAATTCACCTGCTACATTCTGTGGCACCGGTTCTAGACACTCGTCCAGTATATAAAGCTGCGTATTGTCTATTGCATATCCAATGGGTACTGATAACGAATTTACATCTGACTGCTCGCACTGCCAATGACTCACATCTATTGATGCCTCTGTTGGCCCATAGAGATTAAATAACTTGGCATCCATACGTTTATGAAATTCTTTGACATGCTCTGGTTTGAGAGCTTCTCCACTGCATACAACTTGACGAATACTTTGACAATTATGTGATGGTAAAGCCGCAATGAACACATCTAACATTGAAGGCACAAAATGTAATGTGGTAACCCTTGTTTGTTCGATTAAATTTGTTAAATATACAGGGTCTTTATGACCATCGGGTTTAGCTAGAACCAGCGTAGCACCCGTAATTAGAGGCCAAAAAAATTCCCAAACTGATACATCAAATCCGTAAGGCGTTTTTTGCAACACAACATCATCAGTGTTCAACTGTAGGGTTTTTTGCATCCAGTGCAATCTGTTAATCAGTCCTTTATGAGAAACACCAACCCCTTTTGGTTTACCTGTTGATCCTGATGTGTAAATAACATAGGCCAAGCTATCGGGCAAAGAATTCCTTGATATCGGCGTTACAATTTGATCAGCTAAATCTGGTTCAATTCTATCCAGACATTTTGTAGTTATATGGCTATCATCTATGAGACTCAGTAGTTTTGTCTGTGTTAAGACTAAAACTGGATGAACATCATCTAATATAAATTGAATTCGATGCTTAGGATAATCCGGATCAAGTGGGAGATAAGCACCACCAGCTTTTGCTATACCTAATAATGAAACTACCATGTCAACTGATCGATACAAACAAATACCAACCAGTGCGTCCTCTTTCACTCCTGATTTTCGAAGGTAATGCGCTAATTGATTACTTCGTTTATCCAGTTCAGCATAACTTAGTTTCTGACCTTTATAAATTAAGGCTGTTTGATCAGGGGTTAATTTAGCTTGCTTCTCTAGTTGATTTTGAATGACATCGCAATCTGGAAAATGCACGTCAGTTTCATTCCATTGTATCAATATCTGCTGACGTTCAGTTTCTTTTAACAATTTAAGTTGATTAACACGCTCTAACGGATCACTTATAATGCTCGACAATATTATTTTAAAGTGATCAATTGTTCGATTAATCGTCTGCACTTTAAACAGATCTGTACTATATTCTAATGAACCAAATAATCCTTGCTCTTCCTCAGATAATGATAAGAACATATCAAATTTAGTAGTGCCACGATCAATTTCCAAAGGAGTTAATAAAACATCAGGTAATTCCAATTTACCCTTTGGTGTATTATGTAATGCCAGCATAACCTGAAATAACGGAGTTCGACTTAAATCACGCTCAGGCTGTAAAGCCTCTACTAATTGTTCAAATGGAATATCCTGATGTTCATACGCATCCAAAGTTGTGTCTTTTATTTGCAATAAAAAATCAACAAAGGTAGGTGAATCGCAGAGCTTCCCCCTAATTACCAGCGTGTTCACAAAGAAACCAATCAGTTTTTCAACTTCTGAATGCGTTCGATTTGCTATAGGTGTACCAACGGAAATATCTTTTTGATTACTATAACGTGACATTAGTACCATAAATGCAGCCATTAAAACCATAAATAATGTCACATCATATTGTCGTGTTATTTCATATAAACCGACTGCTGTGTCATCAGCTATTTTAAACTTAACTGCTGATCCATTATATTTTTGTATAACCGGTCGATTATAATCGCACGGTAACTGCAATGCCGTAGGCGTACCAGATAATTTCTGTTTCCAGAAATCAAGTTGTTTGGCCAATATATCACCTGTTAAAGATGCCTTTTGCCATATTGCATAGTCAGCATATTGTATAGGTAAAGACGGTAATGGATTATCACGTCCGTTAAGGTAAGCCGTATAAAGTGTTGCTATTTCATTAACTAGAATTCCCGATGACCATCCATCAGAAATAATATGATGCAGATTTAACAATAGTATATATATAGTTTTATTGGGATTTAGTAAACGAACTCGTATCAGAGAATCAGTAGTCAAATCAAATGGAAGTAAAGCCTCCTCTTCAGCAATACGAGTTATAGCATCTTCACTTGATTCATCTTCTTTCAGTTCCAGCTTTTCTGGATGTATTGTAATTTGCAGATTCTCTGAAATAACCTGTATCGGTTCGCCATCAATATTTTTAAAATTCGTACGTAAAGATTCATGACGCATTATAATGGTATTTAATGCTGCCTCTAGTGCATTTACATTCAACACTCCTTCTAATTTAACTGCAATTGGAATGCTGTAAAATGAATTCTCAGGCACCAACTGATCTAGAAACCACAATCGCTGTTGCGAAAATGAGCAAGGGATAGCTTTATCAGCATAATCTTGAATATTACGTGCCATTATCGTTTGTTTATTAACAGTACCTTTACCCTGCTTACGCAACATTAATGACAATAGCTCTTTTTTCTTCTTTGATAGTTTATCTAACTCAATACCTGATGAACTCATTATCATTTTCCCTTTAACACATTTTTAAAACTATAATTTAATTTATATATTTAAGTTTAAAATTAATTAAATTAACTGATATCCTCAGTTTCGTTTTTTAACAAATAGTCAATTTCATCTTCTGAAAGTCCATCCAAATCTTCTAACAACTCAAGCACATCGATATCATTAACTCCCTGCAATTGATAATTAACAATCATTTCTGCTAGGTCAGATATATTTTTTTGAGTAAATATTTCACGTATGGGAACTTCAACATGTAACTCCTCACGTATTTTATTGATTAATTCTGTCGCTAGAAGTGAATGCCCCCCCAGTTCAAAAAAATTATTTGTCATACTGACTTGTTTTAAACCGAGTATTTCAGAAACCATCATACCAACTTTTTCCTCCATTAATGTACTCGGCCCAACAAACTCTTCATGTGATTGCCCATCAGAGAATACACCTGGAAGATTTGATCGATCTACTTTTCCGTTGTGATTTAAAGGTAAGGCATCAAGACACACTATAACCGAAGGCAACATATATGAAGGTAAATACGCTTTAAGGTGTTCAGTTAAATCATCAGATACTAAAATTGCAAACTCTACCGGCACTACAAAAGCCACAAGAATCTCATTTCCAATACTAGTTGTTTGTACTAGGCATACGGCACTTTCAACATCAGCATGTTTTACCAGGTTTGATTCAATCTCGCCAAGCTCTATTCGATACCCTCTTAACTTTATCTGAGTATCTACACGACCTATAAATTCAATATTCCCATCGTCGATAGACCTTACTAAATCACCTGTTTTATATAATCGTTCACCCTTAGCTCTAGAAAATTTATTAGGAATAAACTTTTCAGCGGTTAAACCTGCTTTTGAATAATAACCCCGCGCAAGTCCAGCACCACCAATATACAACTCACCTACTGCACCTTTAGGTACTACATTCAGACTATCATTAAGAATGTATGTCTTTATATTTGCTATAGGCTGTCCAATAGGTGTGATATCACATTCGTGCTGTTCACTACAAACCCACGCTGTTGTACAAACTGTTGACTCTGTCGGCCCATAAGCATTGATAAATCGACGACCAACACGCCACTTGTTAACAATCATTTGATCACACAACTCACCTGCAGATACTATTGTACAATTTTTTGGTAAATCACTTTCTTTAAGGTGCCTTAAAACTGTAGGCGGCAATGTCATTCGATCTATGTTTTCTGTTTTAATATAACGACTCAGATCTGATATAATTTCATTTTGTGAAATTTCAGGTAAATGCAAAGTAGCCCCAGACAGCAAGGAAGTAAATATTTCAGATACCGACGCATCAAAACTCATTGATGAGAATTGAATAATATTATTTGTTGGCCCAATATCAAATAATTTTATTTGAGCCAGTACTAAATTACTTAAACTCCTATGCTGTACCATAACACCTTTGGGTGTGCCCGTAGAACCCGAGGTATAAATGACATAGGCTAGATTATCCATACTCACACCGGGATCAACCAACATACTATTCTTTGCGACTTTCGGTAGTGCCATATCCAGACACAAAACCTCACTCTTTACACCAGAGAATAATGTTTTATACTTCTGTTTACTTAAAATTAATGCTAAATTTGCATCATCGATAATATTATTAATTCTTGATTCTGGATAATCAGGATCGATAGGAACATAACCTCCACCAGCTTTCATTATGGCTAGTATTGAAACGATCATGTCTATACTTCGTTCAATACATACACCAACCAGTGATTCACTACATACCCCATATTGCTGTAAAATTACCGCGAGGTCATCTGCACTATTATCTAGCTGCTCATAACTCATAGAAACAGTAGATGATTTAACAGCTATGGCTTTTGGATTATGTTTTTTAGCTTGATGCTTGAATAACTTATGTACACATTGTTCTCGATCAGAAAATAATTGATCAGTAGTATTATTATCAAACACAATCTGTTTATATTCATTGCTAGGAATACAGTTAAAATACTCCAAAGCACGGTCAGCATCATCCAACACTTCATTAAGAACATGCTCATAACGTTTAAGATAATGCTCCATCGTTGAAGGTAAAAATAAAGCACAATCATACTCAAGATTAATAGTTAAACCTGCATCTTCAACAACAGATAATGTTAAATCGAACTTTGATGTTTTGAATGACATATCTTCTTGAAAAATTTCCACACCAGGTATCTGCAAGGTTTCACTTTTCGCATTTTGCATAACAAACATAACTTGAACGAGAGGCGAATAACTCATATCTCGATCTGGTTGTAAAGCTTCTATCAATTGCTCAAATGAGACATCTTGATTAGTTAATGCTTTCAAATTTTTATGTTTAATTTGTTGCAATAATTCAATAAATGTTTGTTGCGGTGAAATCTTACCTCGAATGACTAAAATATTAGCAAAAAAACCAATAAGATTTTCTAGCTCATTGTGTGAACGATTCGCTGAAGGTGTACCTATACATATATCCTTTTGTCCAGACTGACGATACATAAGCAACATAAATGCCGTCAGTAAAGTAACATGTAATGTAACACTATGATCTGCACTAAATTTTTTTAATTTTTCACAAATATTATCATTTATCTTAATACTTTTCCTTTCGCCAAAAAAACGCTGTTCAGCTGGACGCATTTTATCTAAAGGCAACGATAATAATTTAGGCGCTTCTTTAAGCTCTTCTAACCAATAATTAAGCTGTTTCGATACCAAATCAACTGTTAATTTATTATTCTGCCATACAGCATAGTCTTTAAACTGAACGGGCAATTCAGGCAGTTCAGATAGACTGTTTTCAATAATTGACGCATAGTAAAATTGAATTTCACGGAGTAGTACATTTATAGACCAACCATCAGAAATAATATGATGCATATTAATAACAAGAAAATATTCGTCTTGTTTTAACCTCATGGCTTCAACTCTAAATAGTGGCAATAATGTTAGATCAAATTCCCGATGAACAGATTCATCTACCCAACCTTCAACACTATTATCTTCCGAGCCCTGTATAATCTCAGCATTAGTTACTTGTAATATATCAGCACCTTTATATGGTGCATGAATTTTTTGACTAGGCTTTCCGTCAATGAGTTCAAAGGTGGTTCTTAATATCTCATGCCTTTGAACTATTTTTTCTAAAACCCTGTTAAGAACATCAAAATTTATTAAACCTTTCACCCGCAAACAGAAAGGCATATTATACACAGCTTTATTATTGCTTATTTGATCGATGAACCACAGCCTTAATTGACTACCGGACAAAGGAATGGCGTCATAATCAGAATGCGCTACAATTGGATTTATTTTTCGAACAGTATTTATCGATTTCATTGAATCAACATGCTGCGCAATAGCAACAACAGTAGGCGCCTCAAATAGATCCAAAGCTGTTATTTCAACACCAAATATTTCCCTTGCTCTAAAACCAAACTGTACTGCTAAAATTGAATCCCCACCGGAAGTAAAAAAATCACTATTAATAGTTGCATTCATATCACCTAATAACTCTTTATAAAGTCGAAGAACTATTTCTTCACTATGAGTCCTTGGGCATGATAACGATATATCAGAAATTGGTTTATTATTTCTAGCTTTAACTATACTGTTAATATCAATCTTACCATTAGCCGTAAGAGGAAACTCCTCTACAAATACGAATGCACCTGGAATCATATAATCAGGAAGACGTTTTTTAACAAATTCTAACAACTCTACTTCTTGTAATAATTGTGCTTGATTCACATAGCTATTATCTTCATTAATTTGTGAAATATATTTTTGTTGCTGAGATCTAGTTGCATATATATTAAATAACCCTGTCCCTTCCAATAAAGAATCCTGCTCAACTATCATGGTAAAACCATGCATACTTAACAGCGACTTAATTGTATCTAAACGATTATTAATATCATGTACCTCAATAACAACCTGACTAATAATCTCCCAATGATCATCCCTGATACCATCTAAAACATCTTTTTCACTTTTTTCTACATCAATTTTAAGAAGATCAATTTTTCTAATTGAATGTTCATCTATTACATCAGATAGTCGTCGAAGTTTACACTTATAGGTTTTCGCGTCAAACCGCCCTGCCATCATGTTATTTATTTCATCATTAGATAACTCGCCTCCATTTTCTGCGAATTTAGTTACGACTTTCTTGTCGCCTTCTTCATCAGTATAACAACCAGACATAATTGTATTATTCTGGTAAAAATTGAACTCAACTAATTTATTATCTGATGACAACCCATAATCACATAACGTGACAGCAGGTGCATAAAGTTCTAAGTTTACACCCAAAACTTTACTTAACGGTGGTATTGGTTCGAATGCAAACACTTTAACGTTTTTGTATTTATTAGCGAGAAACAGACTAAACATACCGATATTTGCCCCCACATCCATAATGCAATCGCCATCATTTATTAGGATATTATTTTTAGAATATGTACTATCCTCATATATTTCCTTATATAAAAAATCTGTCTCATTACGATTAAAATGCGCTATTGCCATGCCATTGGGCAAAATATGCCTTTGATAACTATCGATCTGCGGCATATTTTTTCGATTTAACTTAACACAAGATATAATACCATTATTGCCCAAATCGTCTTGCTTGATAACACTAACTACATCAGTAACAAGTTGATGTTTTTTTAGAATTGAATTAATTTCATCTAATTCAATTCTAAAACCTCTCACTTTAACCTGCTGATCAAGACGACCACGGTAAACAATCTCACCATCCTCGGTAATGCATGCCTTATCACCTGTTTTATAAAGCCTTTTACCTGTCGAAAATGGATCAGGTATAAATCGTTGTGCTGTTAGAGCAGGTTGCTTAACATAGCCCAGGCTAACACCATCACCACCTACATATAACTCACCCGTTACACCAATGGGTACTAGCCCCAGACTTTCATCCATTATATATAAACTTAAATCAGCTAGTGGTTTACCAATAACGCTATATTTACTAGAGGTTATATCGTTTTCTGTAAGTTCTTTATAAGTAACATGAACAGTAGTCTCTGTTATACCGTACATATTGATTAACTTGGTTTGGCTCAATGGGTGCGCCTCTAACCATGTTTTAAGTTTTCTAAACTCTAATTTCTCACCGCCAAACACTACGTAGCGTAATTTACTTAAAGGTACTAAACTCATTTTATCCGCTTCTATTAATTGATAAAATGCCGAGGGTGTTTGACTTAATACGGTCACAGATTCTTGCAACAAAAGCTGTAATAACAACTCGGGTGTTCTAGTGGTATCAACAGGTACAATAACTACTTTCCCCCCAAAAAGTAGCCCTCCAAAAATCTCCCAAACAGAAAAATCAAAAGAATAAGAATGAAATAATGTCCATGTATCATTTGAATCAAATGTCATTTTTTCTTTTATCGATTTAAAAAGCCTAATGACATTGTTATGAGTTACCAATACCCCTTTAGGTTTTCCAGTAGAACCCGAGGTATATATAGCATAGGCTGGTGAAGCTAAATGTAACTCGATTACTGGATTTACATCTGAGTAGTTAGCCAGCTTGCTGAAAATTTTGGCCCACAGAACATGTTCAATATATTCACCTAATCTTAAATTTTCATTATCTGTGATTATAAGTGTGGCGCACGAATCTTCACATATATATTGCATTCTGCTTAATGGATTTTTAGGATCAATTGGTAGATAAGCAGCTCCTGCTTTCAAGACTCCTAATATCATAACAATCAAATCTAGAGATGGGGCAACAGATAAACCTACAAACTCATTTTGTTTAACTCCCTTATCTTTTAAGTAATGTGCAAACTGATTAGCTTTTTGATTAAGTGATCGATAATTAATGGTTTCATTACAAAAACTGGCTGCTATTTTATCTCCATGCTCTAATACCTGCAGCTCGAACATCGACTGTATTGATAAATTGTTTATATATGATGTTTTTCTGGTATTACATATTTTGTGATATTTTAGTTTTTCTTCAGCAGACAATATTTCAATTTCAGTTATAGACTGATTAGGATTATTTCTTATTCCATCTATAAGTCTTTGAAAGCACTTAACCATCCTCTCAACTGTCGATCTTTTAAATATACTCGTCTTATATTCAAATACACCTTGCAATTCATCAGTACGCTCCAATAATTCAAGTGTTAAGTCATATTTAGACGTTTTAGTAGATATTGGTAATACACTTAAAGTAGCATTCGATAACTGTAAGTTCTCAATTGGTGATTTCTGTAATCCAAAAAACACCTGGAAAATTGGGCTTAGTGAATTATCTCTTGAAACATTTAATGAATCGACCACCTTTTCAAATGGCACATGCTGATAACCATAGGCTTGTATTGCTTGTTCATGTACACTTTTAAGAAATGTAACGAAATCAGGATTATTTGTAATTTTATTCCTTATCGTTAGAATATTACCAAAAAATCCAATAAGTGCTTCTAATTCTTCTTCATCACGATTTGTAGTTGGTGTACCAATACAGATATCGTTATTACCAGTGTATCTATATAAAAGAACATTAAAAATGGCCAACACTGTAATAAATAAGGTAGTTCCATTTTCTTTACTAATTTTCCGTAAATAAGTTAACTGATCTTTATTGATAGAAACATTTACGTAGTCACCGTCATAACAAGCTTCTTGAGGACGCTGATAATCTAAAGGCAACTCAAGTGTTTGATATCCCCTAAGGTTATCTTTCCAATATTTAATATCATTATCAATCGATGATTTTTCTAACTGTTCCTGTTGCCATAGAGCGTAATCAGAATATTGTATTTCCAGATCATCTAACGATGCATTAGAATTATCAAGCTGCGACTGATAAAGATACATTAATTCTTTCACAAATATACCAACTGACCATCCATCTGAAACAATATGATGCATGGTTGTAACCAGTAAATAATCGTTTATCTTGGCTTTAACTAAACAAGTTCTTATAGGCATATCCTTAGTAAGATCAAATAACTTACTAGATTCTACATTCGTAAATTCAGTATATTTTTCAAAAATCTTATCTTCTGATAACTCAGGTAACTCAACTGTCTCTAACACACAATCAACTACATCTAGAACTTCCTGATATGGGACACCTTCTTGTTCACGAAAAACTGTTCTAAGTATTTCATGCCGTTCTATTATTTTTGTAAGCGCATTCTCTAATGCTATGACATTCAAATCTCCCTTTATCCTTAACGCTGAAGGTATATTATATGCAGGCGAACCACCATCCAGATGATGCTGTACCCATAACCTCTGCTGAGATAAAGACAATGGAGAACGATTTAAAGATTTGCTCTCTTCTAACTCTTTACCCTTTTTCAGCATCAGTTGCGCAAGAACCTCTTCACGGGTTAAATCTATATTCTGTTCAATGCTCATATTTTTACACCCTGTTTTCTATCAATCCACTTGTGCTTCACATTAATTTGATACATCTTCGTTTACCTGTAGCATTTGTTTCAATTCATCATCTGATAACTCATTAAGCTTTAGAAACTCCTGTTCTGACTTAATAGTTTTACGTGATTTTATTTTAGGCCTACTCATTCGAGCTTGCCCCTTCTCGTCCTTTTGAATTTTGCTAACTAGAAGTGATATATCAACTAAAAGTGGATTTTCAAAAATGTTTCTAATACTGATTTCAACATTCAATGAATGCTTAACTCTTGTAACGAATTGTGTTGCTAATAGTGAATCACCACCTATATCAAAAAAGTTATCCTGCAAGCCTGTTTTTTCAATTCCTAATAACTCAACCCAAATTTTACTTATTGCTATTTGTTGTGGCGTTTCTGGAGTTATATATGCCACATCATTAACTCTTACTAACTGGACTATTGGTAATGCCGTATGATCAACTTTACCATTAGAGGTTAATGGGAATTGATCAATAGCGGCGAATGCAACGGGAATCATATACTCTGGCAGTTCCACTTTAAGATATTGTTGTAATTGTCGATACAACTCCTGTGGATAATATTCTTCACTTGCACCAAACAACTCTTCTGCCTGTATATTTTTTACAGTAACGTCAGTTTCAATATAAGCAGCTAAACGCTTGCTTCCGTTTATAATTACAATTGAGACTATTGCATTTTTTACTAAGGAATGAGTTGATAGAAGTGATTCAATTTCACCTGGTTCAATTCTAAACCCCTTTATCTTCAGCTGATTATCCATACGGCCTCTGAATTCGATATTACCCATTTGATCAAAAGAGGCTAAGTCACCTGTTTTGTACAGCAAGCCACCTTCAACAGACGAATGAGGATTAGGCACAAATTTTTCAGCCGTCATTACAGCATTGTTTAAATAGCCTCGTGCAAGACCATTTCCTCCCATGTACAACTCGCCTGTTATACCAATCGGTAACGGATTCATATTTTCGTCTAGTATATAAGCAGTACTTTCTGAAATTGGCTTTCCTATGGGAATTGAAAAAGCATTGCTAGATAATTCTTCAATTTCAAAATATGTACTGAAAGTTGTGTTTTCTGTAGGCCCATAAACATGTAACAAGTGTTCAGGTTTGCCATTTTCAAACAATTTATTTACTTTTGTTAAATCACATATTTCACCACCAAACAAAAGATACTTTAATGATGAAAACATTCCAGAATCTGCATCTATCAGACGATTGAACAAAGCTGTAGTAATAAAACAAATAGAGATTTTAGATGATTCTATTTTTGCTCTGAATAAATCAGGAGTCAGTATTTGTTCGTAATCAAACAGTACTAAAGAAGCTCCATTCAACAAAGCGCCCCAAACTTCAAAAGTAGCGGCGTCAAATGATATATTTGAAAGTTGTGCAACTCTATCTTCTGCACTTATATTAATATACCGATTGTTGTTTACAAGACGCTCTATCCCACGGTGATCCACCATTACTCCTTTTGGAACACCTGTTGACCCTGAAGTGTAAATAACATACGCAAGCTGCCTGACATTTTTATCTAAGTCATTAGCTTTATATCTTTTTATGTCAACATTAACCTCAGGATAATCTGAGAACATGTCTTGTTTTTCTTCACTATCGATACAGATCAGTGAACATTTATCTTCTAATATATGAAATCTTTCCTGTAAACTTTTAACTGTTATTAATTGTGTAATAGCTGAATCTTTTATCATGTAATCAATTCGTGACTGAGGGTAATCAACATCTATAGGCAAATAGGCAGCTCCAGCTTTTAAAATAGCCAGCTGACCAATTACCATGTTAAAAGAATGATCTACACATAAACCAACTAGAATATCTGTCGTAATACCAAGATCAATAAGATAGTGTGCAAGACGGTTTGACAAAATATTTAATTCATTATAAGTCATCACTTTCTCACCAAATACAACAGCGATGGCATCTGGCGTTTCTTTTACTCTATTCTCAAATATCTCATGCACTAGCAGCGCACCTTTATTAACAGATTCATCATGATCTTTTGTCAATAAAACATCATTCCAACTAACAAGCTGCTGATATTTCTCATCTTCAGTCAGTATCCCAATATCCGACAAAACACCAGCTTGATTCTCAAGCATGTTACTCAAACAGATTTCTAAATGATTCAGCAGTCGCTTAACCATCTCTGTTGCTATGTCCTGCTGGTCGTAAATCAAACGCAGACTCAACTGCTCACCAGGAATGACCACCAACGTTAATGCGTAGTTTGTCTGCTCTATATTCTTAATTTCACCTATCTCTATCGATAAATTTCGATCCCTGAGCATTTGATCTATCGGGTAGTTTTCAAAAACAACGACCGTATCAAATAATTCCTGATTACCCTCTCCGTCTCGCCATTTTTGTATCTCTAATAATGATAAGGCTTCGAATTTTTGTAGCTTAACTTGCTGATCTTGAAGTGACTGTAACCAGGTAACAAGCCTATCATTGGCTTTCATAACAACACGTATCGGCAAGGTATTTATACACATGCCTACGATGTCTTCTATACCGGTTAAACTCGGTGGTCTTCCTGCTACGGTTTTACCAAACACAATATCAGTCGAACCACTGTATCGGCTCAATAATAATGACCAGGCACCTTGCATTACCGTATTGAGTGTTATTCGATTACTGCGGGCAAACTGCTGTAATGTGTTAGTTAATTTTTCGGACAGCTCACAACTTTGTTGCGTATATTCTGCTTGTAATTCTCCATGCCCATTACGTCGTATGGGTAACGGGGTTGTTTCCATACCGAAGAGGTAATCACGCCAGAAACTTTCAGCATCGTGATAATTTTGTTTGTCTAACCATTCAACATAGCTTTCATATTTGCTAACCGTTCCTAGCCTGGGCTCCGTGCCCAATAATAAGGCCGCGTAACTGGTGAAGACTTCTTTTAATACCAAGGGCACCGACCAGCCATCCAGTAGTATGTGATGAAAGTGCCAAACAAACCAACTGTGATTGTTTGATAATTTCAACCAATGCCATTGCATTAAAGGGGGGCTTGAAAAATCAAATGCCGTTTCATTTTCTTTAGCTAGAAACTGTTCCAGTTGAGGCTTAACATCATCACAGGCGACCTGCTCCCAGTCGTGTTCTTGAATGTCTACTGAGAGCGTGTCATGCACACATTGCAATGGTGTTTGCAATTCAACATCTTGCCAAACTAACGAGCTACGCAAAACCGGGTGTCTCGATACCACCAATTGCCACGCCTGTTTGAAGCACTCAATATCGAGTGTGTCTTTTATTTCACAACATAGTTGAACTCTGTATATACTGCTTTGCGGGGCATATAAACTATGAAAGAGTAAACCTTGTTGCACGGGTGTCAGTGGGTATATGGCTTCTATTTTGCCTGCTCCCGCCTGTTCTTTCTCACTAAGAATTTGATCCAGCGAGGCTTGCGTTAATCCCGATAACGGAAAATCAGATGGCGTATAGCCACCGTATTGTGGATTAAGACAATGCTCAATAAGTTCATCCAGCTTATTTAGATATTGATTGGCAAGTGCACTGATAGTGGCTTTGCGATGAATCGCTTTGCTGTAGCTCCAGTTAATGGATAAGCAACCTTCAACCACCATGCTGTTTACTTCTAGCAAATGGCTTTTATTGCCCCGCGGGCTTTGCATGGCTCCACAGGATTCATTACCTAAACTCAAAAGGCTTTGACTTCCTAATGCTGTTTGAAATTGACCCAGGTAATTAAATAGTATTTGCGCTTTAGGCACATCAGCTAATGCTGCATGCACGCTGGCGTTGGCATGCATATAACGCAACACGCCATAACCTGTTCCTTGATCGGGTATGCGTCTTAATTGTTCTTTTACCGATTTAATTAATTCTCCCGCACTTGCATTTTTTGTCAGCTCTAAACCAACCGGGTATTTCGCTGTAAACCAGCCCAGGGTGCGAGAAACATCCATCTTCTCATCGCCTAACTGACGACCATGACCTTCCATATCAATTAACAAAACTGAGCTTTGCTCTTGCCAATCACTAATGATGACACTTAATGCAGATAATAAAATATCATTGACACTGGTGTGATATGCGTTATTGACGTTAGTGAGCAAAGCACGGGTTTGTTGCTCGTTTAATGTAACCGTGAGCGTTTCATTTAACGCCACACTATTTTCATCAGAGTTAAAGTCTTTGGGTATGGATGGCCAGCTTTGTTCACTTAACTGCTGCCAGTAAGCTCGTTGTGCATTTAACTGGCCTGTTTGCGACAATGCTTTTAACATATGCGCCCATTGTTGTATTGAGTTCGTCTTTCGACCCAATTCAACCGCTTCTCCATCCTGGCGTTGTCTAAGGCCGCGGTTTATATCATCTGCTAAAATTCGCCAGGAAACCCCATCAACAACTAAATGATGAACCACCATTAGCAAACTCTGTGGTGTGTCTAAACCGCGATCAAACAACACCGTACGTGCCAGTGTGCACTGGCTTATATCATGTTTGTTCCTGGCATCATGACTTAATTGCAAACTGGATTGCACTCGCTCTGCAATCACTTCAATTTCTCTCGTCTGTTCCAGTTCGCTTAACTGTGATATATCAATCGTTTCAAGCTTGAGTGTATTAATAGCGTCATTGAAAGATTGATGCCAACCATTGTTTGTTTGTTGGTAATTTAAACGTAATGCATCATGTTGCAGTAAAATCGCATCCATCACCGCCTGCAGATCGGCCTTAACAATACGTTGCTCCAGATTAAAAATAACCCCCTGGTTCCAGTGATGAGGATCATTCAGTTGACGATCAAAAAACCACTGTTGAATCGGCAGTATCGGCAGCTCACCGCTGATTAAGCCCTGATCAGCAGTGTCGCTTATATTTTCTGCCACACCGGCCAGAGCAGCTATGGTTTGATATTGAAAAAACTGCTGCGGCGTATAACGTAAACCGTGTTGACCAAGGCGGCTGATTAACTGAATCACTAATATGGAATCGCCTCCTATTTCAAAAAAATTATCATGTATGCTAACTCTTTCTATATCAAGAACATCACTCCATAATTCTGTCAATATTTTTTCAATATCATTTCTCGCCGCCACATATTCAGCATCTCTAAATAAACTTTTCTTCGGTTCAGGTAATGCTTTTTTGTTGATTTTCCCATTATGAGTTAAAGGCATGCTTTCTAGATAAACATACAGTGAAGGCAACATGTATGATGGTAAAACTGATGATAATTTCTGCTTATCAAATGCATCACAATTTGACACAATATATGCAACAATTTGTTTATTATCGTTATTGTCATTATGTATAACAACAACGCATTCCTTAACTCCTGGTTGTTGCTGTATAGCGCTTTCGATTTCACCCAGTTCAATACGAAAACCACGAACCTTAACCTGCTTATCCTCTCTTCCTAGATAATCAATATTGCCGTCTGTTAAATAACGCGCTATATCACCCGTTTTATATAATTTGTGTTCATTGCTAGAAGAAAAGGGATTCGAAATAAATCTTTCATGAGTTAACTCGGGCTTATTTAAATATCCACGTGCAACCTGTTTACCACCAATATATAAATCACCTGCAACGCCAACTGGCACTGGAGACAAGTTCTTATCAAGTATAAATAATGATGTATTAGCAATCGGTTTACCGATAGGTACAACATCTAGAGAATGGTGCTTATTACATTCATAACAACTAACATCTATCGCAGCTTCAGTAGGACCATATAGGTTATATATGGGAATATTTAATAGTTGATGGAATTTTTTTGACAATGACAATGACAATTCTTCGCCGCTAGATATCATATTCCTAAGACTATCGCACTTTACAAAGTCTTCTACACTAACAATCTGTTGCAACATAGATGGAACAAAATGAATCGTAGTGACCTTATGCTCTATAATCATGTCAACCAAATACTGGTGGTCTTTATGCCCACCAGGCTTTGCAATAACTAACCGAGCACCTGTCATCAGGGGCAAAAATAACTCCCAAACAGACACATCAAAACTGTAAGGTGTCTTTTGTAATACAACATCTTTTTTATTTAACAAAAATTGAGTTTGAGCCCATTGCAAACGATTAACTACTGCGCCATGTTCATTCATGACACCTTTGGGTTGGCCCGTTGAGCCAGATGTATAAATAACATAGGCAAGATGATTTGCTAATACATTTCTATTAGGTGATATAATTGAGCACTTACTAATCAGAGGCCATTCAGCATCTAATAACAACTTAACTTTGTTTGTTTCTGGTAAGACGCTTGTACACGACCCTTGTATTAAAATTATATCCGGGTCACAATCCTCTAACATACCACCTAAACGATCTAGTGGGTAATTCGGATCTAATGGAACATACGCTGCACCTGCTTTTAGAATACCGAGTATTCCCACAATCATCTCTAATGATCGTTCGACACAAATCGCTATGAGATCTTCAGCCTTAACACATTTATCCAGAAGATAATTCGCCAGTTGATTAGCTCTTTCATTTAACTCCCTATATGTTAAACTTTTATGCTCAAAAACTACTGCTATATTCTCCGGTGTAAGCAAAGCTTGCTGTTCAATATTCTGATGAATACAGTCCATTCCATCGAATATATGCTGAGTATCATTCCAACTAACAAGCTGCTGATATTTCTCATCTTCAGTCAGTATCCCAATATCCGACAAAACACCAGCTTGATTCTCAAGCATGTTACTCAAACAGATTTCTAAATGATTCAGCAGTCGCTTAACCATCTCTGTTGCTATGTCCTGCTGGTCGTAAATCAAACGCAGACTCAACTGCTCACCAGGAATGACCACCAACGTTAATGCGTAGTTTGTCTGCTCTATATTCTTAATTTCACCTATCTCTATCGATAAATTTCGATCCCTGAGCATTTGATCTATCGGGTAGTTTTCAAAAACAACGACCGTATCAAATAATTCCTGATTACCCTCTCCGTCTCGCCATTTTTGTATCTCTAATAATGATAAGGCTTCGAATTTTTGTAGCTTAACTTGCTGATCTTGAAGTGACTGTAACCAGGTAACAAGCCTATCATTGGCTTTCATAACAACACGTATCGGCAAGGTATTTATACACATGCCTACGATGTCTTCTATACCGGTTAAACTCGGTGGTCTTCCTGCTACGGTTTTACCAAACACAATATCAGTCGAACCACTGTATCGGCTCAATAATAATGACCAGGCACCTTGCATTACCGTATTGAGTGTTATTCGATTACTGCGGGCAAACTGCTGTAATGTGTTAGTTAATTTTTCGGACAGCTCACAACTTTGTTGCGTATATTCTGCTTGTAATTCTCCATGCCCATTACGTCGTATGGGTAACGGGGTTGTTTCCATACCGAAGAGGTAATCACGCCAGAAACTTTCAGCATCGTGATAATTTTGTTTGTCTAACCATTCAACATAGCTTTCATATTTGCTAACCGTTCCTAGCCTGGGCTCCGTGCCCAATAATAAGGCCGCGTAACTGGTGAAGACTTCTTTTAATACCAAGGGCACCGACCAGCCATCCAGTAGTATGTGATGAAAGTGCCAAACAAACCAACTGTGATTGTTTGATAATTTCAACCAATGCCATTGCATTAAAGGGGGGCTTGAAAAATCAAATGCCGTTTCATTTTCTTTAGCTAGAAACTGTTCCAGTTGAGGCTTAACATCATCACAGGCGACCTGCTCCCAGTCGTGTTCTTGAATGTCTACTGAGAGCGTGTCATGCACACATTGCAATGGTGTTTGCAATTCAACATCTTGCCAAACTAACGAGCTACGCAAAACCGGGTGTCTCGATACCACCAATTGCCACGCCTGTTTGAAGCACTCAATATCGAGTGTGTCTTTTATTTCACAACATAGTTGAACTCTGTATATACTGCTTTGCGGGGCATATAAACTATGAAAGAGTAAACCTTGTTGCACGGGTGTCAGTGGGTATATGGCTTCTATTTTGCCTGCTCCCGCCTGTTCTTTCTCACTAAGAATTTGATCCAGCGAGGCTTGCGTTAATCCCGATAACGGAAAATCAGATGGCGTATAGCCACCGTATTGTGGATTAAGACAATGCTCAATAAGTTCATCCAGCTTATTTAGATATTGATTGGCAAGTGCACTGATAGTGGCTTTGCGATGAATCGCTTTGCTGTAGCTCCAGTTAATGGATAAGCAACCTTCAACCACCATGCTGTTTACTTCTAGCAAATGGCTTTTATTGCCCCGCGGGCTTTGCATGGCTCCACAGGATTCATTACCTAAACTCAAAAGGCTTTGACTTCCTAATGCTGTTTGAAATTGACCCAGGTAATTAAATAGTATTTGCGCTTTAGGCACATCAGCTAATGCTGCATGCACGCTGGCGTTGGCATGCATATAACGCAACACGCCATAACCTGTTCCTTGATCGGGTATGCGTCTTAATTGTTCTTTTACCGATTTAATTAATTCTCCCGCACTTGCATTTTTTGTCAGCTCTAAACCAACCGGGTATTTCGCTGTAAACCAGCCCAGGGTGCGAGAAACATCCATCTTCTCATCGCCTAACTGACGACCATGACCTTCCATATCAATTAACAAAACTGAGCTTTGCTCTTGCCAATCACTAATGATGACACTTAATGCAGATAATAAAATATCATTGACACTGGTGTGATATGCGTTATTGACGTTAGTGAGCAAAGCACGGGTTTGTTGCTCGTTTAATGTAACCGTGAGCGTTTCATTTAACGCCACACTATTTTCATCAGAGTTAAAGTCTTTGGGTATGGATGGCCAGCTTTGTTCACTTAACTGCTGCCAGTAAGCTCGTTGTGCATTTAACTGGCCTGTTTGCGACAATGCTTTTAACATATGCGCCCATTGTTGTATTGAGTTCGTCTTTCGACCCAATTCAACCGCTTCTCCATCCTGGCGTTGTCTAAGGCCGCGGTTTATATCATCTGCTAAAATTCGCCAGGAAACCCCATCAACAACTAAATGATGAACCACCATTAGCAAACTCTGTGGTGTGTCTAAACCGCGATCAAACAACACCGTACGTGCCAGTGTGCACTGGCTTATATCATGTTTGTTCCTGGCATCATGACTTAATTGCAAACTGGATTGCACTCGCTCTGCAATCACTTCAATTTCTCTCGTCTGTTCCAGTTCGCTTAACTGTGATATATCAATCGTTTCAAGCTTGAGTGTATTAATAGCGTCATTGAAAGATTGATGCCAACCATTGTTTGTTTGTTGGTAATTTAAACGTAATGCATCATGTTGCAGTAAAATCGCATCCATCACCGCCTGCAGATCGGCCTTAACAATACGTTGCTCCAGATTAAAAATAACCCCCTGGTTCCAGTGATGAGGATCATTCAGTTGACGATCAAAAAACCACTGTTGAATCGGCAGTATCGGCAGCTCACCGCTGATTAAGCCCTGATCAGCAGTGTCGCTTATATTTTCTGCCACACCGGCCAGAGCAGCTATGGTTTGATATTGAAAAAACTGCTGCGGCGTATAACGTAAACCGTGTTGACCAAGGCGGCTGATTAACTGAATCACTAATATGGAATCGCCTCCTATTTCAAAGAAATTATCATGTATGCTAACTCTTTCTATATCAAGAACATCCTGAAACACTTGAACCAGAAGCTGCTCACTATTAGATCTCGCAGCAACATAATCCTTAGCTGTGACTAGTGTAGTGAAATCAGGTTCTGGCAATGCATTACGGTCAAATTTACCGTTGCTAGTTAAGGGCAAGAAGTCTAAGAAAATAAAAATAGTGGGTACCATAAAATCAGGTAGCAAGGCTTTTAGTTCGTTCTTAAGTAAATCCTTAGTCACATTATATTCAGGGTTAGAAACAATATACGCCACTAAATGCTTAACATCAGCATTAGTACAAACTAAAACAACCGCATCATTAACAACATTTAAGTTTGAAAGAGACGTCTCAATTTCACCTGGCTCTATTCTATAGCCTCGAACTTTAACCTGATTATCAACCCTGCCTATAAATTCAATAGTACCATTTGATAAATATCGTACGACATCTCCAGTTTTATAGAATGCATCAGATGAATCATTATCAAAAAGATCTGTAATAAATTTTTCATTAGTTAACGATGGGTTATTAAAATACCCATTTGCTAAACCATCACCACCTATATATAACTCACCAGACACCCCAGTTGGAACCGGGTTTGCGTAATCATCCAAAATATAAACTTGTGTAGCATTAATCGGCATTCCAATAGACACGGAATCACCAACCTGATCCACTGATGTCATAGTATGAACACAAGTGAACGTTGTATTTTCTGTTGGTCCATAACCATTTATAACAGTAATATTCTCAACTTCTCGCAATACACGCTTAACGTGAGAAGGAGATAAAACATCTCCACCAGCCAGTACTGTTTTTAATCCTTTTAATAAAGTTATATCAGTATCAACAAGAGTATGAAAAAGCCCTGAGGTTAACCAGATAGTATTGATACTATATTGATTAATTTTTGTACCCAGTTCATCAAAACTTAATTGATGAGGTGGACAAAGGCATAGTGTCCCACCATTCGCTAATACTCCCCATATCTCAAATGTAGATGCATCAAAAGAAATGGGTGCATATTGAAGCATACGACATCCACTGTTTAAAAATGGGAATTGACTGGCAAGAACCAGTCTACATATTCCTCTATGGGGAATAGCAACACCTTTGGGCTCACCTGTAGAACCTGAGGTATACATTATGTAAGCAAGATCATTACCTGTTATGTCTATTAATGTATTTTCTGAAGAGCACACCTCTATTTCATCATTAAGCTCTACATCAATTACCTCTATATTATTAGTTAAATTAATATCTGTATTGCCATTGATAAGAAGCAACTCAGACTGACTATTTTCAATCATATACAGAATTCTTTCCGGTGGGTAACTACTATCGATAGGAACATACACCGCACCTGCTTTAACCACGCCAAGAATAACAACAATCAGTTCCAATGAACGTTCAATACATATCGATACTTTGTCTCCGTTTTTAATACCTTTAGATTGTAAATAATGAGCTAACTTATTAGATTTTTCATTTAGTTGCTGATAAGTTAATTGCATATTTTCAAACACAACAGCTACATCATCAGCATTATTTATTGCTACCTCTTCTACTAAACAATGTATACCTTTATCTGAATTTTGAGACTCATTCGGACGTCCCAAAACATGTATTAAACGATTTTCTTCTTCATGGTTAAGAATCTTTAACTTACTTACTAATTGTTCAGGATTATTAATGATAGATTTAATAAGTTCGGAAAAATGTAGACTCAAACGTTCTATTGAATCACGTTTAAACAAATCTGTATTGAACTCAAACCAGCCTTGCAACCCACTATCTGACTCATGTAGACTTAATGTCAAATCAAACTTTGAGGTATCAGTCATCAATTCCTCTGTAACCAGTTCTACTCCTGAGACATTTAGTTTTTGATCCGGAGAATTACGCAACATAAACATAACCTGAAACAGTGGAGAATGAGACAGGTCACGCTCAGGTAGAACTATATCAACAACTTTTTCAAATGGAATATCCTGATTTGAATACGCAGCCAATGCTGTATCTTTAACTTGCTTCAAAAGTTCTACAAATGTATGCTCACCGACTACTTCATTTCGCATAACAAGGGTGTTTACAAAAAAGCCAATTAAAGATTCAATTTCCCCATGAGTTCGATTTGCAATGGGACTACCGACAGCCACATCTGTTTGAGATGTATATTTGTGCAGCAATACATTAAAAGCACTCAGCAATGTCATAAACAATGTTGCATTACACTTTTTACTGATTAACACAAGTGCCTGATGATCTTCATTATTAATAGATATTTTAACTGAACTGCCCCGGTAAGTTTGCACACCGGTTCTTGGATAATCCACAGGCATTAGCAATTGAGATAGATTTAAAAGTTTATTCTTCCAATACTCGCCCTGTTTTTTAATGCACTCATCATATGTTGCATGTTGCCACTGCGAATAATCAGCATACTGAATTTGCAATTCAGGCAGAGACGCAAAAGATCTACTCTTGTAAGATTTATATATTTCAGATACTTCTTTTAGTAAAACCGAGACCGAGTGTCCATCAGAAATAATATGGTGCATGTTTACAAATAACACACATTGATCATCACTAACTCGATATAACTCTGTCCTGATCAAAGAGTCATCAGCCAGGCTAAAAGGCTTGTGAATTTGCTGTTTTATTAATTTAGTAATTTCTGCATATGCATTCTCATACAACATATCACTCAAATTATTTTTTTGAAAACACCACTTTGTTTTATTGTTAATTAACTGAAAAGCAACTCCATTCTTCTCAATAAAGTTAGTTCTTAAAGATTCATGCCGCTGAATAATAGTTTCAAAGGTCTTCTCTAACAAATCTTCATCGAAATCACCTGAAATGCTGACCTTTGCCGCAACATGATAAAAACTACAGTCCTTTTCATACTGATCTAAAAACCATAACCGTTGCTGAGCGTAAGACAGCGGGACAAGATTATTATCATCTCCACGTCGTGGAATAGTCGAAATATATTGAGTTGAATCTGGTAACAACTGAATCTGTTTAAGAAAAACATCAGTCATTAAATACTCAACCAGATCATAAACAGTTGAATAATCAAAAAAAACTGTGTTAGACAACTTGCATGCCAGGTCTTTTTCCACTCGATTTTTCAATTCCAGGGACATCAGAGAATCAAGACCTAGATCAAATAATGAACGCTTATGATTAAACCCCTGATTCATATTCAACTTTAAAGAACTAATAATAATATTTTCTATATAAAGAGTTAATATATCTCTGTAATGTTTGCTAGATTTTGCTTTTTGTAAAGTATTACGAACTGTATTATCCACAATACGACTGTCAATTTTAGGCTGAGAATGAATTAAATCATCAAAACTATTATTAATCTTTGTTACGTTTTTTTCTAATATCTGCTTGCCATTACTCTCACATAAAATAACATGCTGTGAAAAGCCATGCTCATTATTTAACTCAGAACCTAAAAACTTAATATTTTCAAAACCTTCACTGGCTAATGCCTTACTCCATTGTTCAACACCTAGTAGTGGAGAACCAGGTAAACGTTTTTCGGAATCCTCAAATAACCACCAGCCATCTAACAACCCAAAAGTAAGCGTTGTAAATGTTTGCACAGACGTCAACTCATTTAACATTAAAACACCATGTGTTTTTAATAATAACTTTGCATTAATAAGTGAATTTCTGATTTTACGCGTTGCATGCAAAACGTTTGACCCTATAACTATATCAAACTCACCGATATCAAAACCCTGAGACTCCAGATTTCGTTCTAAATCAAGTGTTCTATATTCAGTAAATATATACTCATCACCAAATTTTTCTCTACCATAATCGGTAAATACCGGTGATAAATCTGTATATACATATTTAACACAATGAACATAATCATTAATTTCATTAAAAATTGGTAAACTACTTCCACCAGTACCTGCACCAAGCTCTAATATTTTTATTTTTTCATTAGATTGGAGTTTTGGTATTCTTGCTTCAATATAATTTTTAACACCTTGTGACAGCAAGCCATTATAATATTCAGCAGCCGCATTATCTCTATACACTCCTTCAACATAATTCATAGAGTTATCTGGAAAAATAACATCCGTTGCCTGTACTCTACCTTGCAATACATCTTTATAAGATTGAATGCAATTCCATAACAAATCAATATGAGGTTTAAAATTAGAATATTTTAATAAAAACTCTTTCCTGCATGTATGCAATGAGTCTAATTCAATCATGTGTTGTTCTTTTTCTATTCTATCTGTAACAACAACCAGGTTATCTTCATAACGAATATATTTTTGATGATCTAGTATGTTAAGTAATACCCCAAAAAGATTTGAATATTGAGGGATTATGTTAAGCTTATTTATTAATTCATCATATGAATAACTTTCATTGCTATCTTGAAACACACCCATATTCTGAAATACTGATAAAAGCAAGTGCTGAGATAAACCTTCTAACTCTTTAAATATCAATTGAATATTTTTATTTAACGTCTCATATTGAGTAGAATTAGATTCATCATTAACTAACGTATTAATTACCGAAGGTAAATTTGATGGATAAAACTCAATCTTCTGATCTTTATCCACACCGATACGATTACGTACCTGTTGAGATGCTTTAAGAACTAACAACTGATTAGCAGAAGCAACAGACAAGATATTTTCTATAACCTCAATTCCCTGTTGTATATTTATTGAATATACCCCTTGCTTAGCAAGATTTTCCTTATATTTGTCGTTAGCAACTACTCCAACTTCACCCCAGTAACCCCAATTAATTACTTTAACCGGATGAGATACAGTATTATTAAGATAATTCGCCCAGGAATCTTTAAAGGTACAGGCTGCTGCATAATTAGCTTGACCAATATTTCCTATGAAAGATTGAGCTGATGAAAAAAACAATTCAAAATCTAATGTTTCATTTTTAACTACTTCATGCAAAATCATACTGCCCTGTACTTTCGGAGCATATGCCTGATTGAATGATGTTTCATCCATATTCTTTAGTAACTGATCTTTTAGAACTATCGCTGAATGCACTACACCATTTATCGCACCAAATTGTTTTTTAACTTGGGCTACAGCCTTACGCATGGATGCCATATCTGTTGCATCTGCGCGTATATACATCACCGTTCCACCACAATCTTCAATTTTTTTTATTTTATGCTTTTTAACATTGCATAGCTTACTTCTACCAATAAGAACCAGTTTGGCTTGTACTTTTTTGGATAAATAATGCGCTAACTCAAGACCAATACCCCCTGCTCCACCAAGAATAAAGTACACTCCATCTTTTCTAAATACACTCTTATGTTGATGTGGCAAAGTAGCAGGCAATAGTTTAGATATATAGGTTTCTCCATTTCTTAGCGCTATATTTTCATTATTACCATTTAGTGAATAGTATTTTATTTTTTTAGCAAGTTCCCCCAAGGCTTTATTGCATGACAAAACATCAAAGACATTAACATCAATACAACGCACATTAATCTCTGGATATTCATTTAAAATTGATTTTGCTAAGCCTTGCAATCCAGCTGACCAAGGTAATATATGTTCACCGTTCTCAATTTGATATATATTATTTGTAACAACACAAAGAGTTAAACTTGATTTTATTAACTTACGAACATCCAGTGATTTAATTAAACTAAGAAGCGTTTCAACCCCTTTTTTTTGAGAGTTATTTACTGCCACCATTCCCGTATCAATCGAATCATTTATTCCACTCAGGAAATATATGATATCAATATTATCAAAACTTCTAATTTTTGAATCTAAATCCAGACGGTCTTCAGTAGGCTGTAAACTCTCAACCCTTATCACTGAAACAGCATCATGAGCATGGTTTATTAATAACTCTTTTTCTAATTCAATACTTAAACTTGAACCAATAATAAGTATTTCACGAGGAACAAAACCCTTTGATTTATTTATCCCTTTATTATTTACTTGTATATATTTTTCAGTAACAAAAGAATTTTCATCTTTGAACCAGTGTTGATAAAACAAATAATCACGCTGGTTACTCTCAGAATTATTTGGAGGCAAAACCAATTCATCCTGATATCTGTGTTCACCACTAAAATTATGCCAATGTTTTTGTCGCACAAAAGGATAAGTAGGAATGATATGTTTCTTACCACTCGTGTTGAAACTATCTACTTCAAATGATGCCCAATCTACATCCTGGCCAGCCATGTACATCGCAGACAGTGAATTAAGCATTACCTCACGATCAGTCCTATTTTTATTCAATGATGCTAATAATATATTCTCAGCAGATTTATTTGAACATTTTGCTGTCATGCCTAATAATATTCTACCAGGTCCTATTTCCAGGTATGTATTGATCTTTTTATCTTCAATACACTTAATTCCTTTCGCAAACTGAACAGTTTGTCTTATGTGATCAGTCCAATACTCGGCATTGCACATATCTTCGCCTGCTTCACGACCATGAAGATTTGAAACAATAGATACACAAGGCTTTTTAAAATCAACCTGCATCGCTATTTGATAAAATTTATCCAACATTGGTTGCATGAACATCGAATGAAAAGCATGAGAGACATCTAACTTTTGTGATAGAATATTTAATTCATTAAGCTCCTCAATAAGCGCAATGATCACTTCGGTTTTGCCAGACAACACAATGTTTGACGGTCCGTTATCAGCTGCAATTGAAATATTGTTACTATATTTTTCGACAATTGGAATTATCTGATCCTTAGAAGTATAGACAGCTAACATACTCCCAAATTCACAATGATCAGCCATCAATTGTCCGCGAATAGCTATTAGATGAATAGCATCTTCCAGAGACATTACACCCGCAATATAAGCGGCTGCATATTCACCAACACTATGACCAATAACAATTGCAGGTTTAACGCCCCACGACATCCAGGTTTCAGCCAAAGCGACCTGCAATGAAAACAGTGCTGGCTGAGTATATTGTGTTTTATTTATAAGGTGGCTGTTATCACCCCACAGTATTGAAAATAGAGGTTTATCCATATACTGTGTTAACAAGTCAGCACATTGATTAATTACGCGTGTAAACACTTTCTGTGTTTGATAAAGTTGCTTACCCATATCAACGTATTGCGAACCTTGACCTGAAAACATGAATGCAATACCTGTCGAGACTGCATTTAAAGCACTTTCAGACGATAGTTTTTCTGCTATTTGACAGTGATCATGCCCACTAACTGCTAGACGATAATCAAACTGGTCTCGTCCAACATTGCCTACATAACAAATTTCACTTAAAGGTATTTTTTGGTTTTTCTGCAAGTATTGAATATAGCTCTTTTTTAATGCCATTAAAGCATTGTGATCTCTAGCTGATAACGAAAGAATACTTTCACTGTTCGTTAGTTTAATTTCTGAAGATATTATTTTTGAATGCTCTGATAAAATAACATGTGCGTTTGTACCTCCAAAACCAAAAGAACTTACTCCAGCTATACAAAGAGGTTGATGTTTGTCAGAATTCAATTGCTGAATTTTATTATCGCAATTCAGTAGCCATGGACGTCCCTTCTGAGGAACCTCAACTATTGCACTTTGCCATGAAATATGTGGATTTAATTGAGATATATGCAGCTGTGGAGGTATATATTTATTTTGTATACATAATATAGACTTAATCAAACCAGCCATACCAGCTGCTGCTTCAAGATGTCCGATATTTGCTTTTACTGCGCCTATAAAAAGTTTGTTATTTATATTTCTGTTTTTAGCATAAACTTCATTTAAAGCATTCACTTCAATAGGGTCACCCAGCTCAGTACCCGTTCCATGCGTCTCCACAAAAGTAACCTCAACAGGTTCTACACCTGCATTATATAGAGCCTCTTCTATAACTGTCTTTTGAGCGCGTCCATTAGGAGCGGTCAAACCATTGCTACGTCCGTCTTGTTGCACAGCCGTGCCCTTTATCAAGGCTAATATATTGTCATTATTCGCAATAGCCTTGGATAAGGTCTTTAGTATAACAACACCACAACCCTCTCCCCGAACATAACCATCTGCCCCAGCATCAAATGTTTTACAGCGGCCATCTTTAGACAGCATATTGGCTTGAGACAAACTGACAGTTAATTGTGGTGACAAAACCAAATTTATCGCACCAACTATAGCCTGCTCGCATTTTTTCAATTGTAAACTCTGGCATGCAAGATCGATAGCAGACAAAGATGACGAACATGCAGTATCAACCGTCAAACTGGGGCCTTTAAAATCGTAACAATACGATAAACGATTGGCTATCATACTTAGTGCATTACCACTACCTGTATAAGCGTTATTTCCATCCTGATATTTTGATAAAATTTGACCATAATCACTATGACTAGCACCAATGAATACGCCTGTTTTAGTACCTGCCATTTCGCTGCTTGCATAACCAGAAGACTGAATGGCCTCATAACTAATTTCTAAGAGTAATCGTTGCTGTGGATCAAGATATTTCGCTTCAGCAGCAGAAATATTAAAGAAGGAAGCATCAAACTGATCAACCTGATCAATAAACCCTCCATAACGAGTTTTCATTTTTCCCTTACAACCACTATCATCGAAAAACTCATCAACATCCCAGCGCGTATTTGGAACTTCAGTAATAGCATCAACACCATTATTAAGTAAATTCCAAAATTCATTCACATTAGATGCACCAGGAAAACGACATTCCATTCCTATAATTGCAATTGGTTCGTTTTGTGGATTCAATAAATCACTAGATTCTTTATCTTTTTCGTCAGAACTATTTTTTAATATTTGACTTCCTATATAAGTCGCAAGAGATTTTATATTAGGATAATCGTAAGCTAAGGTTGCTGGTAATTCACAAGATATTATTTTTTCCACATCAGAAACTAATTGAACTGCTTTTACTGAGTCCAATCCGTATTGTGCAAAAGGAAGACCAACATCAATCGATTTTTCAGGATAGCCGGTATGTTCACTTAAAACTCTAACCAGTATTTTCTCAATGTCATTGTTTGTAGATAGATCATGTCTATGACTTGAACTAATAATATCAGCAGCTTCATTTACTGCAAACACATCACCTACCTGCCAAGTTTCAATACCATCAAGCTTTTGCAATAGATAATTTTTTTTACACAAACTTCGTTGTACTTTTCCACTTGATGTCTTAGGAAGTCGCATAGGTTTAATCAAAACAACACCGTGGATACTAATATCGTGCTCGTCAATTAACACTTTTTGAATATTACTGATTATTTCTGGTACATTTAACTTTTTATAGTATTTACGCTTTACTTCTTGCACGACAATCAGTCGTTCTTCACCATCATAGTCAATAGAAAATGCAGCGGTCGCATTAAGCACTAATGACTCATGGCATTGAGACACACTAAGCTCAATATCCTGAGGATAATAATTTCTACCACGCACGATTATCATGTCTTTTAGACGGCCTGTGATATATAACTGTTTATTATTAACAAACCCAAGATCACCCGTTCGTAAATACCTCCCTTCATTTTGACCATTAATACTCGCAGAAAATATTTTCTGACTAGTCTCTTTTTTCCCCCAGTACCCTTGTGCTACACTTGGGCCAGATAGCCATATTTCACCTACAACATTTTCATCGCAATAACAAAGAGTGTCCGCATCAACAATCGTTACTTTATTATCACCCCATTCAAACCCACAACTAACAACTGTACGAGTATTATCTAGTGCTTCAGAAACAACATTGATTTTGTTATTTTTAAGACTTTCATAATCTAATATTAAAACATCAGCATTATCACTAGCATATCCACCTGTTGTAAACAATGTGGATTCTGCCAGGCCATAGCAAGGGTATAATGTTTCATACTTAAAGCCACATTGTGAAAACTTTTTAACAAAAGAAAGCATTGTGTTGTGGTTAACAGGTTCAGCAGCTGAGCAGGTTACCTTCCAGTGGCTCAAATCTAGACCTTCTAGCTGAACCTGAGTAATTTTATCAACACATAAATCATAAGCAAAATTTGGGGCACCACTAAATGTCCCTTTGTAGTCAGATATTGCTTTTAACCAACGTACGGGCTCACGCAAAAAACTTGTTGGTGACATTAGAACAGCAGGAATACCACCATATACAACTTGTAACACACTCCCAATTAACCCCATATCATGAAACAGAGGCAACCAGCTAACAATGCAAGAATCATTTTTATGATTATATGCTTTATACATCTGTGACAAATTATCAACAATATTCCCATGATTTACCATGACACCCTTAGGATCACCTGTCGATCCTGATGTGTATTGTAGAAATGCTAATGTCGAAGAATTTATAAAGGGTGCATGCCATTCATCCTCAGAAGATTCAGCTATCAAATCGGAAGCTAACCAATTCAAGCTCATGTCACCAAAGACCTGATTTGTCATCAATTGAGTTGTTTGCATTATGTAATTATTCGATAAAACTAATGATGGAGAACAATCATCAATAATAGATTGCAAGCGACTAAGCTTCTGGTTCTTCTTTGGAGGATAGGCTGGTACAGCGACTACACCTGCATAGAGACAGGCGTAAAATGCAACAATAAAATCCAGGCCCGATGTATATAACAAAAGAGCCCTATCTCCATGATTGGCTTTTTGACTGATTTTAGCAGCTATCGCTTGAGCCTTATCTGCCAATTCACCAAAAGTCCATTCCACTACACTTTCATCATCATTTATAAACACATAAGCAGTTTCATCTTTTTTGTGTTTTGCATAATAGTTCAAAAAATCTATTAACGATGATTCAGTGGTAACATCAATATCCATTTCCCGTCTTTCCTTTAAATATATTCTTCATTTATTTCGAGTATTATATTTTATGCAATATGAACACTCGTTTTACTTATATAACTGATAAAACTATTTTTGTTACGCTTTCTAACAGGTCTTTCTCAAGATGATCGCCCACAGGTAAAGCAATATGATTTCTTATCAAATTATACGTTACGGGTAGCTCAACATTTAAACTATGTTTATTTAGAAATTTTTCAGACGGCTGATAAATAATATCGTAAGGTATTGACGCCTTGGAGAGATTTTTCTTAATCTTACCTATTGAATCAGATACCAGAATACAATTTCGATATGAAGACTCTGTCTTTGAAGAGGGTTTGAGCAGACGCAGTTCTTGCTTGTTTGAAAAAGCATGTTCATAGAATTTATATTGCGTACAGCGAGTACTAACTTTATTTTGTAGTCGTTTTAGCTTGGCAGATAACACTGGCACCATTAATGGTGATAGTCGACTTGGCATTCTTATTTGTGTGCTTGTTAATGCATTATCCCAATCAGGCAAAACAATTTTACGCAATTTATCATGTATTTCTTTTTTCTGCGTAACCAGCATGCCGCCATCACCAGGTGCCCCAACCAATTTTGTCATATGAAAACTAAATACAGATACATCCCCCCAGGCACCAACAGACTTACCCTGAAATGATGCGCCAATAGCCTGGCACGCATCTTCAATTACAAATAAATTATTTTTCTTAGCTATCTTGCATATTTCACTTAAATTAGCAGACATCCCATACATATGAACAGGTATAATAGCTTTTGTATTTTTCGTAATTTTTTGTTCAAGTTTTGTATAATCCATCAGCCCTGTTGCTTCATCAATGTCTACAAAACAACACTCCGCTCCTGTTTCTCTTATTGCTGTAATGGTACTGATAAACGTATTCGCAACTGTAATCACCTCATCGCCAGGTCCAATATCAAATACCTTTAATGCATAATAAAGCGCCGAGGTTCCAGAGTTTACTCCCAAGGCGTATTTAGCATGAACACAAACCGCAAATTCTTTTTCAAAACAATTAACTAACTGCTCCAACTCACCAAAACTGGTTGTTTTTAGCACTTTTTTAATGCCCGAAACTATCTCATCTTCCAACAGAGCATTTGCATACCCTAGCTCATGAAAACGTGCATTTTTTTTAAAAATCAATTGCTGAAAGAGTTTAAAAGGTTGAACCATAACCCCCCCCTGGCTGGCATTTTCATTTGAGACAAACAGTGAGTACACTTAGCAGAATTATTTTTCTCATGCTTCACAATATCAAGATATTCAGGCATTGACGTTAAATCAGACAGAGAAACCTTGCTTAGATTTGCTACTGGCGGGTATTCTTTACAGCTAAAGAAATTAAGATCAGAATCTATAAACGCACCTTGTTTTGGTGTTAAACAACGATCAGGGCGCTTCCAACCAGATATACACATTGCATCATGCAATTCCTTTAACTCATTAATCCTTTTATTTTCTTGCTTATCCTTTTTAATTATTGAATCAATCTGCTTAAATATAATTCTATATTGATCATCATTGAAACTAAAATCATCATTACGATCATTATTTAGTTTATTTGTATAATATGGGTTATTTTCTACAAATTTTGCAGTAAAACTATACCCTTTATCAACAAAATAATCATGAGCATCTTCTATTTCTTGATGATTTATTTTTGTAATGGTGAGCTTTAATGTTATGGATATTCCCGGATAGAGCTTTCGCAATTCATCAATATTTTTTGTAGTCTCTTCAAAGCATCCTTCGACACCTCTCTGTTCATCATGAGTCTCTATTCCATCGACACTAACAAACACATTAACTTTCGACCAGTCTTTAACATGATCAAACACTCTAGTCATTTTTTTTAACAATGTCGCATTAGTAGAGAAATTTACAATTAAATTGGGAATGTTATTTAAAATACTGACATACAAGTCCTCAAGACCTGGGTATGCAAATGGTTCTCCGCCAGTAAAAGTCACAGATTCTAACTTACCAAAAAATGGATGACTCAATAAATCAACAATCTCATCTGGAATCAGGGGTATCTTCTTCTTTAATCCCTTGCTTTTTGCATAATCACACATCCAGCAATCCAAATTGCATGCTTCCAATAGCATTATTGTTAAGTTAGTAAGTCGCCCAGAACAAGACTTATTAAAATCGATCAGATTAATTTCATTATTATTTATATCAATATTATTTATAACATTTGACACTAACAACCTCCTTTTAATTTTCCATTAATTTAGATTTTTGTTGCTCTCAAAATTTTCCAATAAAACTGTTAACACTTCACTTCTGATACTATTAGCCAGATAATTTGATTGTTTTAAGTCGTATTTTTTTGCATCAACTGGTTTTGACACAACAACATTAACCGTACCTGACTTAAACACCCATTTATTATTTTCACGTAATTCAGCTGAATCTAATATTGTTATCGGGATAATATACGCGCCAGCCTCAATTGCTAGACGAGCATTAATCTCACCAAACACTTTCAGGCTACCATTACCAAAACTACCTTCCGGAAAAACCAGAAGCGCATTACCTTTGTTTACAAACTCAGTCGCTCTTAAATACTCTTTTTCTGTTTTTTCAGGAGAGTTTTTATAATGCATAAAAGTCAAATCAAATACATTATTCATCCATTCAAGTATTTTTATTTTATGCAATGCAATATTATCCTCATCAGATCGAAACGAACTAAAAGCCATGGGAATGATGGATTGAATTATTTCACTGTCCAACCTACTATTATGATTAACAAACAACACAACTGGCTTAGCTTCAAAATCATCAAAGTAGTTTAAATTTCTAACATTAACTCTTATATTATTGATTTTAAAAAATATTTTTGCATATATTATTGGTAATTTTATCCGCATTTTATTTGCATATTGTCTGGATGTTTTTTTTGCTACTAAGTACGCAAGAGCCCCAACAATACCGGGAATTCGCATAAGATAGCTCGACAATAGAAACCTGATATGCACCAATATTTCATAAGTACTAAACTTTTTATCAGCTAGATCTTTTTTGGGCCAGGGAAGTAATATATCAACAATTTCATCAGTCTTAATAAGTTCTTCGTCATGACTGAGAAAAAAGGCTATCTGCTTTACTGTTGGATGTGAAAATATTGCCTGAATTGATATTTCTTTATTTAAATTTTCTTCAATCTTCATCATCAATTGCATAGCTTTTAATGAATGACCACCAAGCTCAAAAAAATCATCTTCGACACCTACCTTATCGACACCTAAAACTTGCTGCCACATATCGGCTATATCATTTTCCAGCTGATTACATGGCTCGACATAATCGCGTACAATTCTTGATTCTGTTGATTCATGTTCAAGTATTGCATTTCTATCAACCTTCCCATTTGGGGTTAAAGGAATGAAACTTAATGCATAAAACTCAACCGGCACCATAAATTGAGGCAGCTTTTTCTTCAGGTACTCCTGAAGTACATTCCCTTTTAATTCATACTCATTGTTCGTTACAATAAACGCTTCTAGTTGTTTTTCACCCATTTGATTTTCTCGTGAAATCACAACGGATTCAGAAATTGACTCGTTTTTATTTAATTGCTTTTCTATCTCACCCACTTCTATTCGATACCCACGAATTTTTACCTGATTATCACGCCGCCCTAAACACTCAATATTTCCATCTGCCAAATACCTTGCCATATCACCTGTACGATATATTCTTTCCCCATTCTTGAATGGGTTAGCTACAAAACACTCAGCTGTCAAATCAGGCCGACCCAAATAACCTCTTGCAAGACCTTCGCCTGCAATACAAAGCTCACCAGCAACACCGGGTATTACAAGATTTAAATTAGAATCCAGGATATAAATTTGTGTATTTCCAACAGGCCTACCAATTGAAATCAACTCATCACCTATAGCGACTTCCCCCATAGCAGACCAGACCGTTGTTTCTGTTGGCCCATACATGTTCCAGACAGGACTGTTTTCAGCCGATAATTTTTTAGCTAAGTCATTAACAAGTGGCTCACCACCACAAAGCACCTTCAGTCCTTTAGCTGGCCTCCAATTAAAATTTAAAAGCATTCTCCATGTTGATGGTGTCGCTTGCATAACACTAATATTGGCATCCTTTATGTATTCTGATAACGCATAGGCATCATTAATAGTACTGGATGAGGCCACACAAACCTTCCCCCCAACCATGAGTGGTGCAAATATTTCTAGCACGGCTATATCAAATGAAATTGAAGTAACATTAAGAACAGCATCATTACTATTTATACCGGGATTTTCTATCATTGTTGATAAAAAATTGTTAACCGTAGTATGCGGAACTTGTACACCTTTTGGTTGCCCCGTAGAACCTGATGTATATATCGTATAAGCAATATTTTGCGGTGACACTTCTATACGCAAATTATTATTTAAATATGCAACATACTCATCAACATGATCATCAATTAAAACAGTTTTGCTATCAAACGACTCACCCTCCCGGATCAAATGACTTTGAGTCAGTAAAACCTTAGCATTAGAATTTTCAAGCATATAAGAAACACGTGACGTTGGAAACATAGGATCAATAGGTACATATGCAGCACCTGTTTTGAGCACACCTATTAATGCAACAACCATGTTAATTGAACGATCAATCCGCACAGCTATCATAGATTCTTGTTTCACACCGAGCGTTTGAAGATGAGTAGCAAGTTGATTTGCTTTAGCGTTTAATTCTCTATATGTGATAGATACGTCTTCATATTCAACGGCAATATCATCAGGTGTTTTCTCAACTTGAGTTTCAAATAACTCGTGAACACACTTACTTCTAGCATAGTCTTTATCTGTATCATTCCATTGAAACACTAATTTGTGTTTCTCATCTTGCGTCAACAAATTAATACCAGATATAGGTCGATCAGTCTCATTAACAATATCTTTTAATATCAATTGTATGCGATTTAAAATATCGTTGATCAACTCACTATCAAAACGACCTGAGTCATAAGCAATATTCAAATTTAATTGATTTTCTGCAAAAATAGTTAGTGCCAGTGGATAATTAGTGTGTTCTATGATTTTGGCTTTATTAATAGAGAAGTCTAAGCCAATGTCATTAATAGAGCTTCTAACTGGATAATTTTCATATACAAAAATGCTATCAAACAGTGATTGTCCATCAGGAATATCACTCCATTTTTGAATATTTACCAATGAAACGTTTTCTGATTTTCTTGATTCTAGTTGCTGTTTCTGTAACTCTTTAAGCCATACAATAATCTTACTGTTTTTTTCTATTTTGACTCTTAGCGGAATAGTATTTATGAATAACCCAAGAATATCTTCTACGCCTGATAAATTAGCAGGTCTACCCGATACCGTTACGCCAAAAACGATATCTGTCTCATTACAATAACTACCTAGCAGCAAGCACCAAACACCTTGCATTAAAGTATTAAGCGTTATACCTTCATTCCGACACAGCTGCTGCAAATCGGCTGTTAGTGCCTCACCGATTACAAGTTCCCGCTCTTGAATTATGTTGTTTTCTATATTATTTTTAGAAAAAGGCAGTGTAAGCCTGGATGAGTAGTCTTTAAGATAAGTACGCCAGTATAATTCTGATTTATTTTGATCAGAATTAGCTAGCCAGGTAATAAATTTTTTGTACTGATTGGCTGCTTTAACGCAATTTTGACTATCAAAGTCTACTGACTTATAAATAGACAAAAATTCTGTAAACAATGATGAAACAGACCATCCATCTAATATTGCGTGGTGATAACTGATAATCACCTGGTATTGATTATTTGATAATTTTATCCAGGAAAATCGCAATGGCGGATCAATACTTAAATCAAATCCCTGTAGACTATCTTGTGCCAAAAACTCACCAAATAACTTACTCTTTTGCTGGGCTTCATTTTGCCAGTCATATTTGTTGATAATAATATTTTGGTCTGCTTTTACACACTGCAGTGGCTTCTTTTGACCCTTCAAGATAAAAGTTGTTCTTAATATATCATGTCGATAAACAAGCTGTTTCCAGGCACTAATAAATTGATTTTCATTCACATCACCACGTATATCAAATACAAGTTGTTCGACATAAACCCCCAAACCGGGCTTATAAAGAGAATGAAAAATCATCCCTTCCTGTACCGGCGATAACGGGTACAGGTCATCGATTTTACCGTAATCCTGAACCAGTCTATCCAGGGACAGCTGATCGATACCACTTAATGGAAAATCAGACGGCGTGTAACCCAGCGTACCGGGTTGTTGGCAGTGCTCTATCAGCTGTCCTAATATCTCAATGAACCTGTCAGCTAACAATTCAATGGTCTGCTTATGATGTAATGATTGACTATAACTCCAGGCTAGATGCAGGCAACCGTCTCTGACCAGCCCGTCGACCATTAGCACGTGACTGCGATGGCTTTGTAAGCTCACATCGGGGCGTAGATCAGAATCAAATTGACCCAGGTAGTTGAAGATTAAAGCTGTTTGACCTGTTTGTGCTAAGGCTTGCCTTACACCCTCATCATCACTTAAATAACGCAATACCCCATATCCCAGACCCTGGTTCGGAATACTGCGCAGTTGTTCTTTTACCGATTTGATAACGCCACCCAGATCCTGTGCATCTAGACCGCACGCAGCTGTCTGCAAGTGCACCGGGTATTCGCTGGTAAACCAGCCCACTGTTCGTGAAACATCTACTGCATCACTGATGTATTCTCGCCCGTGACCTTCCAGTGTAATCAGCTGCTCTGACTCGCCCGTCCAGTCATTGAGCGCCAATAGCAGGGCACTTAACAGGATGTCGTTGATTTCGGTTTGGTATGCCCGGTTAACCCTTTGTAATAAAGCACGTGTTTTATCTGCGCCTAGAGAGACAATCACCTGCTGTTCATCACTGACTTTATTTGAGCCCGTTTTATTATCCTGTGGCAGTGTTTTAATGGCTTGTGTGTGCTTAGCTTTATCCAACCAATACGCTTTTTCCTGATTCATCACCTCGCTTTGGGCATACTGTTGTAAACGGGATGACCAGCACTGAAAAGAGCTGGTCTTGGCTGGGAGCTTTATCGGTTTACCCGCGCTGAGCTGCTTAAGACCAGTTTGTAAATCTTCCAGCAAAATGCGCCAGGAAACGCCATCCACCACCAGATGATGGATGGCGATAAATAATCGTTGTTCTGTCTGCGATAATTGATACAGCACACTGTAAAAAAGTGGCCCTTGATTGAGATTAAGGCTCTGTTGAGCACGATTCATATGCGCTTCAAGCGCTTGCTGTTGGGCTGCACCGGTAAGTTCACTCAGATCTGCATGTTGTAAAACAATCTCGCTGTCACGCTCCTCATGCCATTGCAACCAGTGGCTGGCTTCGGCTTTGTATCGTAAGCGCAAGGCATCATGATGAACAACCAGATGATTTAGAACCGTATTGATGTGGGCTGCCGGGGTATCATTGTCTAGCGCCAGTACAATTGACTGGTTCCAGTGATGTGCCTCATTAAAGCCTTCATCAAAAAACCACTGCTGTATCGGTGTTAGCTGAACATCCCCTGTCACACGGCCTTGCTCTGCATTGATGCTCGAAGTGCCTTCTTCTGCCACCACGGCCAGTTCCACTATGCTCTGATGGGCAAAGATCTGCTTCGGTGTCAGCTGTAAACCCGCACGCTTTGAACGACTGATAATCTGGATACTCAAGATCGAGTCACCACCCAGTTCAAAGAAATTATCGTGAATCCCTACTTTATCCAGCCCTAGAACATCACTCCAGATCGACGCCAGAATCCGCTCCCTGTCTGTGCGGGGGGCCACATAACCTATCGTTTCACTGGCGCCCATTTCGGCTACTGGCAATCCTTTTCGATCGACTTTTCCTGCGGGTGTTAACGGAAAGGCATCCAGGCTGATTACTGTGTGGGGAATCATGTGACCCGGCAAGCATTGCGCCAGATACTCTTGTAGCTCACCCGTCTCAACGGCGCTGTCTCGCATCGGGATAACATACCCAATCAGGCGTTTGTGCCCTTGCTCATCCTGCACAATGACCGCCGCATCCTGAATGGATTCATGTTTGATCAAGGATGACTCAATCTCACCCAGTTCAATCCGGTGCCCCCGAATATTAACCTGGTGATCAATGCGCCCCAGGCATTCCAGCTGGCCATCGGCTAACCAGCGACCCAAATCGCCAGTACGATAAATGACATCACCATAACCTTCCGTAAAGGGGTTATTGATAAAACTCTTTTCAGTCTTTTCCTGATTATTCCAGTAACCCTCGCCCACACCCACACCGGATACACAGATTTCACCGGGTACGCCTATGGGTTGTAATTGCAGGTTGTTGTCTAGAACGTACAGCGACAGATTGGCCAGTGGCCGACCAACAGGCACGTTGCTTTGCTCGACAGGCAATGGCTCGCTTATGATACTTTGACTGATATCATCAGAGGCTTCCGTCGGGCCATAGGCATTGACCACCGGAATCGCGGGATATTGGTGCAACCAGGCATTGACTAACTCCACTGAGACCGCTTCACCTGTGGCCATCATCCAGCGTAATGCCGGTAGCCGTTGTTCGGTTTCTGTCAGCGATTCGATATGTGTTAGTAGCAGTTGCATCACCACCGGAACCAACTCTATCACCGTCACTGATTCATCACGGATCACGCCAAATAAGCGGGCTACATCCGTCACATCATCCAGAATAACTGTTTTTCCACCACATAACAGGGGGCCTAAAAATTGCCATACCGATATATCGGATGAGGCCGGCGCACTTTGTAAAAAATTAAACCCTTCGCCAAGCTGTAGTGCATCGTATTGTGCATAGATATGATTGAGCGCCCCGGCATGGTGTATCAATGCGCCTTTGGGTTGGCCTGTCGAACCCGAGGTGTAGATCATGTAGGCACGGTGCCTGGCTTTCATCCTGATATCAGGGTTGTGCCTGGCACTATCGGCTAGCATTGACAAATCCAGGTCCAGGCAGATGATGCTTGTGCTTGACAGAGCACCTTTGACTTTATTCAGTAAATGCGATTGCGTTAATAACATCGAACACCGGGCGTCTCGCAACATGTAGTGCAGACGTGCTTCTGGGTAACTCGGATCCATTGGTACGTAAACACCACCGGCCTTCAAAATCCCTAGAATACCCACCAGCATCTCACAACTGCGCTCAGCACATAGCCCCACCAATACATCAACGCCAACACCCGTTTCTCTTAATGTATGCGCGAGTTGATTGGCGCGTTCGTTTAGCGCCTGATAACTCAGTGACTGGGTTCGATCAACCGCTGCAATGGCCGTGGGACTGCGCTCAACCTGCTCTTCAAAAGCTTGATGCAGGCACAGCCTGGGATAAGTTCTCTGTGCGCCTCTCCAGCCTATTAGTTGTTGATGCCGCTCCGCCGGACTCAACACAGAAAGTTCTGATAACTTTTGTTCTGGTTCGCTGACTATTGATGTCAGTAGAATCTGCAAGTGCCTCAACATGCGTTCCATGTCAGCACCTTCAAACTGCGCCATATCATAATAAATTCGTAATGATAAAGCCTCACCAGGCACAACAGCTAACTCTAGTGGATAGTTAGTTCGCTCAAATGAATCCACTGAACAGATACTGAGTGCCGAGTCCTGTAATTTAAGGCCTTCATTTACCGGATAGCTTTCAAATACCAGTATGCTATCAAACAGTGCATGCCCAGCAGAAACATCACAGATTTTCTGGATGCTCGATAACGGGCTATATTCGTACTGCCGTAATTCGATTTGTTCGTTCTGCAATTGCGCCAGCCACTCCAGCAGCGGCATGTCATAATTAACCGAAACACGTAATGGCAAAGTGTTGATAAACAGCCCCACCATTTCTTCTACACCATTCAAGCCCGCAGGACGCCCTGATACTGTACAACCAAATACAATATCACTTTCACCACTATAACGACTTAAGAGTAATGCCCATGCACCTTGCAATATGGTATTAACTGTCAAGTGATGTGTTTGAGTAAATGTATCAAACTGCCGGCTAAGGGTGACGGGTAATTTAGCTGACACCTCTTCATGATGCATACTCTGATCTGTCAATTTGCCCCGAGAAATCTGCATACCCAACTTAATGGGTGCTTCAAATCCCTGCAGATAATCACGCCAGAAATGCTCGGCCTGGACTTGATCCTGTTGCCCCAACCAGTGGATGAACTGGCCATAGGCGGGAGCAATAGGAAGTTGCAACGATTGACTCTGGCTGAGCGCCTGATAGGTCTGAAACACTTCACTCAACACCTGAGCGGTGGACCAGCCATCAAGCAAGATATGGTGATAACTCCAGATCAGCTGGTGCTGCTTATCAGGCAGGCTGATTAAGGTAAGTCGCATCAGCGGTATTTGATCAAATTTAAAACCTTGCTCTCGATCAGTTTTTAATAAGGCTGTTAGGCGTTGGTCGATCTCAACATGGGGAATGCTACGCCAGTCTTTAAATACTATTGGCAAGGGTGATACGGGATGCACGCACTGTAACGGACGCTGCAATCCTTGCCAGAGAAAACGGCTGAGCAGGACAGGATGACGGGCATAAACCTGCTGCCAGGACTGCTCAAATTGCACCAGGTTAAGCTCACCCTGCAGAGTTATATTTTGCTGTTCAAAATATACCACGGAGTCTGGGTCATATACTCCGTGGAATAACATCCCTTCCTGTACCGGCGATAACGGGTACAGGTCATCGATTTTACCGTAATCCTGAACCAGTCTATCCAGGGACAGCTGATCGATACCACTTAATGGAAAATCAGACGGCGTGTAACCCAGCGTACCGGGTTGTTGGCAGTGCTCTATCAGCTGTCCTAATATCTCAATGAACCTGTCAGCTAACAATTCAATGGTCTGCTTATGATGTAATGATTGACTATAACTCCAGGCTAGATGCAGGCAACCGTCTCTGACCAGCCCGTCGACCATTAGCACGTGACTGCGATGGCTTTGTAAGCTCACATCGGGGCGTAGATCAGAATCAAATTGACCCAGGTAGTTGAAGATTAAAGCTGTTTGACCTGTTTGTGCTAAGGCTTGCCTTACACCCTCATCATCACTTAAATAACGCAATACCCCATATCCCAGACCCTGGTTCGGAATACTGCGCAGTTGTTCTTTTACCGATTTGATAACGCCACCCAGATCCTGTGCATCTAGACCGCACGCAGCTGTCTGCAAGTGCACCGGGTATTCGCTGGTAAACCAGCCCACTGTTCGTGAAACATCTACTGCATCACTGATGTATTCTCGCCCGTGACCTTCCAGTGTAATCAGCTGCTCTGACTCGCCCGTCCAGTCATTGAGCGCCAATAGCAGGGCACTTAACAGGATGTCGTTGATTTCGGTTTGGTATGCCCGGTTAACCCTTTGTAATAAAGCACGTGTTTTATCTGCGCCTAGAGAGACAATCACCTGCTGTTCATCACTGACTTTATTTGAGCCCGTTTTATTATCCTGTGGCAGTGTTTTAATGGCTTGTGTGTGCTTAGCTTTATCCAACCAATACGCTTTTTCCTGATTCATCACCTCGCTTTGGGCATACTGTTGTAAACGGGATGACCAGCACTGAAAAGAGCTGGTCTTGGCTGGGAGCTTTATCGGTTTACCCGCGCTGAGCTGCTTAAGACCAGTTTGTAAATCTTCCAGCAAAATGCGCCAGGAAACGCCATCCACCACCAGATGATGGATGGCGATAAATAATCGTTGTTCTGTCTGCGATAATTGATACAGCACACTGTAAAAAAGTGGCCCTTGATTGAGATTAAGGCTCTGTTGAGCACGATTCATATGCGCTTCAAGCGCTTGCTGTTGGGCTGCACCGGTAAGTTCACTCAGATCTGCATGTTGTAAAACAATCTCGCTGTCACGCTCCTCATGCCATTGCAACCAGTGGCTGGCTTCGGCTTTGTATCGTAAGCGCAAGGCATCATGATGAACAACCAGATGATTTAGAACCGTATTGATGTGGGCTGCCGGGGTATCATTGTCTAGCGCCAGTACAATTGACTGGTTCCAGTGATGTGCCTCATTAAAGCCTTCATCAAAAAACCACTGCTGTATCGGTGTTAGCTGAACATCCCCTGTCACACGGCCTTGCTCTGCATTGATGCTCGAAGTGCCTTCTTCTGCCACCACGGCCAGTTCCACTATGCTCTGATGGGCAAAGATCTGCTTCGGTGTCAGCTGTAAACCCGCACGCTTTGAACGACTGATAATCTGGATACTCAAGATCGAGTCACCACCCAGTTCAAAGAAATTATCGTGAATCCCTACTTTATCCAGCCCTAGAACATCACTCCAGATCGACGCCAGAATCCGCTCCCTGTCTGTGCGGGGGGCCACATAACCTATCGTTTCACTGGCGCCCATTTCGGCTACTGGCAATCCTTTTCGATCGACTTTTCCTGCGGGTGTTAACGGAAAGGCATCCAGGCTGATTACTGTGTGGGGAATCATGTGACCCGGCAAGCATTGCGCCAGATACTCTTGTAGCTCACCCGTCTCAACGGCGCTGTCTCGCATCGGGATAACATACCCAATCAGGCGTTTGTGCCCTTGCTCATCCTGCACAATGACCGCCGCATCCTGAATGGATTCATGTTTGATCAAGGATGACTCAATCTCACCCAGTTCAATCCGGTGCCCCCGAATATTAACCTGGTGATCAATGCGCCCCAGGCATTCCAGCTGGCCATCGGCTAACCAGCGACCCAAATCGCCAGTACGATAAATGACATCACCATAACCTTCCGTAAAGGGGTTATTGATAAAACTCTTTTCAGTCTTTTCCTGATTATTCCAGTAACCCTCGCCCACACCCACACCGGATACACAGATTTCACCGGGTACGCCTATGGGTTGTAATTGCAGGTTGTTGTCTAGAACGTACAGCGACAGATTGGCCAGTGGCCGACCAACAGGCACGTTGCTTTGCTCGACAGGCAATGGCTCGCTTATGATACTTTGACTGATATCATCAGAGGCTTCCGTCGGGCCATAGGCATTGACCACCGGAATCGCGGGATATTGGTGCAACCAGGCATTGACTAACTCCACTGAGACCGCTTCACCTGTGGCCATCATCCAGCGTAATGCCGGTAGCCGTTGTTCGGTTTCTGTCAGCGATTCGATATGTGTTAGTAGCAGTTGCATCACCACCGGAACCAACTCTATCACCGTCACTGATTCATCACGGATCACGCCAAATAAGCGGGCTACATCCGTCACATCATCCAGAATAACTGTTTTTCCACCACATAACAGGGGGCCTAAAAATTGCCATACCGATATATCGGATGAGGCCGGCGCACTTTGTAAAAAATTAAACCCTTCGCCAAGCTGTAGTGCATCGTATTGTGCATAGATATGATTGAGCGCCCCGGCATGGTGTATCAATGCGCCTTTGGGTTGGCCTGTCGAACCCGAGGTGTAGATCATGTAGGCACGGTGCCTGGCTTTCATCCTGATATCAGGGTTGTGCCTGGCACTATCGGCTAGCATTGACAAATCCAGGTCCAGGCAGATGATGCTTGTGCTTGACAGAGCACCTTTGACTTTATTCAGTAAATGCGATTGCGTTAATAACATCGAACACCGGGCGTCTCGCAACATGTAGTGCAGACGTGCTTCTGGGTAACTCGGATCCATTGGTACGTAAACACCACCGGCCTTCAAAATCCCTAGAATACCCACCAGCATCTCACAACTGCGCTCAGCACATAGCCCCACCAATACATCAACGCCAACACCCGTTTCTCTTAATGTATGCGCGAGTTGATTGGCGCGTTCGTTTAGCGCCTGATAACTCAGTGACTGGGTTCGATCAACCGCTGCAATGGCCGTGGGACTGCGCTCAACCTGCTCTTCAAAAGCTTGATGCAGGCACAGCCTGGGATAAGTTCTCTGTGCGCCTCTCCAGCCTATTAGTTGTTGATGCCGCTCCGCCGGACTCAACACAGAAAGTTCTGATAACTTTTGTTCTGGTTCGCTGACTATTGATTCTAATAAATTTGAAAAATGCGTGACTAATCGCGCTATAGTTTCTTTGTTAAAAAGATCAGGGTTGTACTCCACTACACCCTGAAGCTGTCCTTCAGTTTCTGTTACATCCATAGTCAGGTCAAAATTAGACGTATTAGTCGGTATCTGACTATGAGAAACCTTCACACCTGATAATTTAAATGAGCTATCCATGGGTGTATTTTGTAATGAAAACATTACCTGAAATAAAGCTGAGCGACTCAAGTCTCTTTCTATTTGAAGCTCGTCTACAATTTTTTCAAAGGGAATATCCTGGTGATTATAACCACCCAAACAAGTTTGTTTAATACGCTTTAAAACAGTTGTAAATGACGGATTATTAGAGAGATCAGCCCTAAATATGATTGTATTAACAAAGAAACCAATTAAGCTATCTACTTCTGGACTTTTTCGATTAGCCATCGGCGAACCAATTAAAATATCCTTTTGTTGGCTATAACGCCCCATCAAAATACTAAACACAGACAACAATGTCATAAAAAGCGTCGCACTCTGTTTCACGCTCAAATCATTTAATTGCTTTAAAAGCTGAGATGATATTTCAAATAAAAAAGTTGATCCATTATAAGTTTGTATGGCTGGTCGCGGTTTATCTGTTGGTAAGTCGAGTACCGTACAGGCACCATCAAGATGTTTTTTCCAATATGTCAATTGTTGATTAATTATGTCACTGGAAAGCCATTTATTTTGCCATGTTGCATAATCTACATATTGTATTTCAAGATTCTGCAAAGAGGGTTCAGAATTTACTAGATATGCATCATATATAGTAACCAGTTCATTAATAAAAATACCAAATGACCAGGCGTCTGAAATAATATGGTGCATTGTCAATAACAAAGCGTACTTATCTTTGTTAACACGTATTAAGCTCCATCGAACTAAAGAGTCTGTCGACATATCAAATATTAATTTAGCTTCTTGTGAAACTAAATTTGTTAATTCAATTTCAGCCTGCTCAATAGATAAATTTGATAAATCATTAAGTTTGAGTGGATGTGGATACATGGGTCTAATAATCTGCAGAGGCGCCCCGTTATCCTCACTAAAATTTGCTCGCAAAGCTTCATGACGATTGAGTATATAATTTAGTGATTTTTCCAGCACGTCAACATTAAGGCCACCTTCGAATCGCACAAGAAACGATAGATTATAGGAAGCAGAATGTGAGTCTAATTTATCTAAAAACCAAAGTCTTTTCTGTGCATAAGACAATGGCAATAAATCTTCTCTTGATATAGGCCTTATTGGCTCAACAGGCGTTATTGTATATTGCTGCTTTAGATACCAATCCCTTAATTCATCTTTTTTACTTTTAATATTAGCCTGTAGTTCAGGCGTTAATTGCCCCTTTTCGCCACGAACACGTAACCGGTCATCTTCTACCCAGAGTGAAATTTTCTTTTGAGACAGCTCATACAAAAGTTCCCTTAAACTCATATTTCAAGTTCCACAATTTCGTCTTCATTATTAACCGATGTTGATACATTTTGAGATAATATGATTTTTGAAACTTGCATATCACTCCACTCATTTAACAGATAATCTGCTAATTCTCCCAAAGTTGTATGATCCCATAAGATAGTTTGTGGGATTTTAATATACAAACCTTGCTCTAGTTGATTTGTAATCTGAAAAGCGGTTAATGAATCCAGGCCTAATGTGGCTAACTCAGTTTTATGGTCAATATTCACTAATTCAATTTTAAAATAAATTGAAACAAACTCACTTAGTAACGAATAAATAAGTGTCGGTCTCTCATGAACACTACTTGATAGAAGCTTTTGATGTAATATACCCGCCTGAGATTTAGTGAATTTTCTAGATATATTTTTTTTTCTTTCTTCAACCTCATCATCATGCCAGCTATAAAGAGGATCCAATGCATTATTAAGAAAATTTTCTTTTGTTTCATTTCTCTGTACTTTTCCACTGGATGTTTTAGGTAATCGCCCTGGTTTTAGAAAAACGATAGAAAATGGATTAATTCCATGCTGCTTTGCTATTTCAAGTCGTAGTTTTTCCACTAAATCAGGATAATTGAGTTTACGCATAAACTGCCTGTCAACTTCAGCTACAATTACCAGATGCTCCTCTTGAGCCATATTTACTGAAAATGCTACACAAGAAAAGCCTCGTAATCCTACATGAGACTCTTCAACAGTAAGCTCTATATCTTGTGGATAATAATTTTTACCTCTTACTATAATCAGATCTTTATTACGCCCAGTAACAAACAATTCATCCTGATAGATAAAGCCAAGATCACCCGTTCTTAAATATCGATTATTAGAATCATTCTTAGCAACTGCGTGAAAAATTTCAACACTAACGTCATTCATATTCAGGTAGCCCTTAGCGATACTGGCTCCTGACAACCATATTTCGCCTATTTGATCATCTGAACATGGTATTTTTGTTTTAGGATCGACTATAAGGAGATTATGTCCATGCCCAGGTTTTCCACAACTCACAAAATCCTTTGAAGAATGACTTGATTGACTGACTACTGCCCTGTTATAAGACAACTCCACTGTATCTAACTTGACTATTTTAGGTGAAGTAGAGGTAAGACCTCCGCTAATAAAAAGCGTTGCTTCAGCCATGCCATAGCAAGGATAAAAAGCTTCTTTTTTGAACCCACAACTAGAAAATTTATTAGCAAACCTCTCCAGCGTTGAGTTACGTACTGGCTCAGACCCATTGAACGCAACCCTCCAATGACTTAAATCCAATCCAGAAATATCGTCATCGTCAATATTATCAACGCAGTGTTCGAAACCAAAATTAGGGCCACCACTCGATACTAACGTGTTCTCTGATATACACTGCAACCAGCGTATAGGTCGTTTTATAAATGTCGTAGGTGACATTAAAGTTGAAGTCATACCAGCATATAAAGGCTGTAAAACGCCACCAATAAGCCCCATATCATGAAAAAGTGGCAGCCAGCTTACAACGTTACAACCTTCAATATGATTGAATGCCTGATAAATTATCTTTGAATTATTTATTAAATTATCATGACTGACCAGAACACCCTTAGGTTGACCAGTCGAGCCTGATGTGTATTGTATGAATGCCGTATCATGGGGACTGGAGGCACCTAATTGCACAAACTCTGACTCATCCATATCAACATTATCAACATTGAGCCAATTAATTGTTCTTAAATTGGGTACCTGTTGTAACAATATTTTAGAATTTTTAGCGATAGATGAAGTTGACAATATTATTGACGGTGAACAATCCTCAGCAATAGATATCAAACGGTTCATTTTCTGGTTTTTTCTAGGCGGATAAACCGGAACTGCAATGATACCTGCAAATAAACAGCCAAAAAAAGCTTCAATAAATTCCGTACTTGATGAAAATATTAATAAAGCCCTATCGCCTGAATTTACCGTTTTAAGAAGCGAATGTGCAACAGCTGTAGATTTTTGATACAAATCATTATAAGTGATGGTCTTTAATCGACCATCTTCAAATAAGTATTTATAAGCTGTGTCATATTTATTATTAGTTCTTCTAAAACGAAGAACATCATTGAAGGTTACTAAGCTATCTGAATCCGTTGCTTTCATTTGAAATCCATTATTTCATTTGAATATTTTATTATTATGTTCTGATTATTTAGAAAAACACTCCAGAAACAATCGTGTCTTCATAAAAGAGACTACTTGCACCAGTACATTATAATGAATGAGCACAAATATCAGATACATGCTGCATCTGATATCTTCGTTTGATCTTTTAATCCCTTAAATAACTAAATGATTAACATACTCAACTATTTAGTTATTAAGTTAAATAGTTATACATGTAACGAACTTAAGTGTATGAAAAAATGCTCCCCTAAAAAAACCATAGTTTTATTTAATAAATAAACTTAGCTCCATAATTGTTTATTTTTTAAAATTAGAACACAAAACAATTTATTGTCAACTATAAAAATGTTAATATTTTGCTACCTAACGCACATATCATCAAACTAACTAATAGCCAAACACAAATTTGAACAAGCTATAATGTGGCCGTAGACAATCTGCAAAAATAAATTGATTACTACTATATTAAACAGAAATCCTGTTCATACAGAGTAAGTACTAAACACTCAATCACAACGCCTTCATACTTGAAACACCCAATAATATTACGGAAATGTTTCAATAAAAACCACCTAGATACAGAATTGAAAAACAGAAACTTACAAGAAATTTGTGATGCAGTAGACATTTTTTGTCTCATTGTTTAGTAATACCTTTGAATGAGATTGGTACTTCATATACATTAAAAACTAATTCATACCTGCAATGCTGTAAAAACAATGACAGCATTATTAAAAAGAACTTCAACATTAACAATTAATATTATAATTTATTCAGGTTAAGCTAGATTTTACCTTGAAAAAAAAGTAGACTCGATCTCGAGGCAACCAAAAATGATTAAACTGATAATATCAAGCAATACGATTTTATCTAAAACATGGACTTAAGAAAACGCTAATGGACTTAAAAAAAATGCCATTTATTTCAGTTATAGTGCCCGTATATAATGGTATTGGGTCAATCCAAACATTATTAAATGCTTTATCTGATCAAACTTACTCATCTTCTTGTTACGAAATAATTGTTGTTGATGATGGATCAAAAGATAATACAGCTGATTTTATCAAACAAATTTATCCTGAAATAAAAACCCTAACTCAAGACAATGGCGGCTCCTACAAAGCAAGAAACACTGGTGTTAGTTCAAGTAAGGGGGTAGTTCTCGCTTTTACGGATGCTGACTGCATCCCTGCACCTGACTGGATAGAAAAAGGCATAACAGCACTCACCTCCCATAAGGTCGACATTATTGCCGGAGGAATTAGCATGCTCTTTAATAATTCTAATTCAGCTGTTGAAAAATATGATGCCAACTTCGGGCTTAATCAAGAATACTACGCTACAACACTGGGGTTTGGAGCTACAGCCAACCTTTTTACCTATAGAAAAATATTTGATGACGTATCTGGATTTGATGACACTCTTTATTCTGGAGGGGATCAAAAATTCTGTAACCAGGCAATAGCCTGTGGAGCCAGGTTGAAATACTCTCCAGATGTTCTCATCCAGCACCCAACGAGAAAATCACTCAAGTCTTTATCAAAAAAAACAATTCGTGTAGCAAAAGGCAGAGCACTTATGGCGCCCAATATTGGCTATTACTTTCCACGCACATTAAGTGTATTTCCTGCACTTTATTATAATTATAAAAATGACAAGAAAACTATGAATCCTTTTCTACATAGTAAATACATAGTATTACATTATTACCAGGAACTACTAAGGATAATATTCTATTCAAAAACACGCCTATTCCTTGTACAGAAACCTGTAACAGAATTTAAATAATAATCATATCAATGATATTCAAAAGGCATATATTTTGAATTTAATAAAATTTTTAATCGAGAATTCACGCGCTATTATAGTTTTTGCTATATTAACTGGTGCTATTAGTGGTGCCAGCAGTGTCGGGATTATTGCCATAATTAACACCACGATTACAGAAATAGACGCTGTAACTAACACTTATATTCAGTTGTTTGTTGGGCTACTACTTTTAAGAGTGCTCTCCAACTTAATCTCTCGTTACCTGCTAGTATTCCTGTCTCAAAAAGCGATACTTGATCTCCGGCTATATTTAAGCAAGCAAATACTTACCTCACCATTAGCCAATCTCGAAAAAATTGGCACTCATAGACTTTTTGCTACTTTAACAGATGATATACACTCCATTTCTACCGCATTAATGCTGGTACCTAGTTTGTTTATAAATATTACTATGCTAGTTGGCGGACTTATATATTTATGGTGGTTATCTCAAATAGCCTTTGCAGGCATATTCATTTTTATTGCCATAGGTATTATCGGCTATCAGATCCCCGTTAACAGGGCAATGAAGTATTTGAAAACAGCCCGTGAAACAGAAGACTCATTATTCGATTGTTTTCGAGCCATAACGCAAGGCACTAAAGAACTGAAGCTTAACCAGAAAAGGCGCGACTACTTTATCAAAAACAAACTTCATACAACTGCCTTTCAGTATAAAAAGGACAACATAAAAGCACTAAACATATTTAATCTTGCAGATAATTGGGGAGAATTACTACTTTACACACTGCTTGGTTTAATACTTTTTCTTCTACCTGTAATTGGTGGTATAGATAAATCAGTTATCCCTGGATTTATCTTAACAGTATTGTTTCTAACATCTCCACTGGAAGGTATTGTTGCCAGTATACCAAGCATTAGTACCGCTAATGTTTCTCTTAATAAAATCCAAAACTTGGGGTTTTCCAAAGAAACTCAACATTTAACTAAACAAACCATTAACGACATACAAACACAGAATAACACAATCGAATTAAAAGGCGTTTCATACGCCTATCAAACTGATAGTGAAGACAGAAGCTTTGCTATTGGACCGATTAATTTCACATTTAATCCTGGTGAACTGGTATTTCTAGTAGGCGGGAATGGTAGTGGGAAATCCACTTTTGCAAAATTATTATCAGGGCTTTACACACCAGACCAGGGTTCAATAGAGCTAAATGGAAAAGAAATAAATGCACAAAATCATGAAGAATTCTTACATTACTTTTCTGTTATTTTTGCTGATTTTTACCTATTTGAATCCTTAATTGGTATACCTCTAGATAATTTAAAAATAAACCAATATTTAAAAAAGCTGAAACTCGATACAAAAATCAACATTAATGACGGGGTATTTTCTACAATTGAGTTATCACAAGGCCAACGTAAGCGACTTGCCTTACTTACCGCGTACATGGAAGATCGTCCAGTCTATATTTTTGATGAATGGGCCGCGGAGCAAGACCCCATATTTAAGGATATATTTTATACAGAATTACTTCCTGAACTCAAAAACAGAGGTAAAAGCGTGCTTATAATAAGTCATGATGACCGCTATTTTTATATAGCTGACAGAATTGTAAAACTCGAGGACGGAAAATTAATAAGTGAAGAAAATATGAATGTCGATATTAACAGCAAAAGTAAAGACGACATTTTCGATACACCCGTTTTGGAATAATTGGGATAACTTATTAATTTATGTAACACTTTCTTAACGTACAAAAATATACGACCAAACATAAACTCAACTAATATGTGCAACTAATATGTACAACTAATATGTACAACTAAAATCAGTGTTAGAGAACTTAGAGTCAAGATATTGTAAGTTTAGCCGTGTTAGGTTAGCCTAAAAAAGGCTAATCATTTAACACAAACTACAGGATAATGATATATTATTTTAGATAAACACCTGTAAGCATACAAGTAATTAACAAGATGTAGTTAACGAAATTACAATCACTTGCGTAATCGGAAATATAACAGGGCATACTCTATTATGGCTAATAACAGAAAAGGAATTAGTTATTATGAATGAAAATATCAATGTATTACTACGAAATTACTTTTACAAAAAAAACAGTTTAAAAATAATTAGTGATAATCTTTATTACGATGTTTTAATTATTTATTTCCATAAACTGTGGATTATTAAACTTAATACACCTGCTTTTCTAATGAAAAAGCTACTTCCAGGAAGAAGCAGTAAACACCACTGTTGAACTTCATATTTGAATCTGCGAATAAAAATATTATTACATTAATATTTATTATAAAAATAAACGGGCTAGAAAATGAAAACAGAACAAATATTTACAGAATTAGAATCTAACGTAAGATCTTATTGCCGTTCATTTCCAGTTGTCTTTAATAAAGCATGTAATCACCTCCTGTATGATGAAAAAAATAATGAATATATAGATTTTTTTTCTGGAGCTGGAGCTTTGAATTATGGACATAACAACCCAATTCTTAAAAAAAGCATAATGGACTATCTTGATCAAAATGGAATAATCCATTCATTAGATTTTTATACTGAAGCAAAAAGAAATTTTTTAAAAAAATTCGACGAAATAATCCTGAAACCAAAAAAATTAAAATATAAAATCCAATTTACTGGCCCTACTGGAACAAATGCTGTTGAAGCGGCTCTGAAACTCGCCAGGAAAGTAACCAACAGAACACAGGTAATAGCTTTTACAAACGGGTTTCACGGCATGACATTAGGGGCTTTATCAGCTACTTCTAATAGCGCTCATCGTGCTGGAAGTGGAATACAGCTAACAGGTGTCACACACATGCCCTACGATGGTTATCTTGGAGATAATATTGATACAATTACGATACTTGAAAAAATGCTTGATGATAAGAGCAGTGGACTAGACACACCTGCAGCATTCTTGTTAGAAACAATACAGGCCGAAGGTGGCATCAATATAGCTTCAGCTAACTGGTTAAAGCGTTTATCTGCTTTAGCAAAAAGAAAAGGCATATTAATTATTGTTGATGACATACAGGTTGGTTGCGGTCGTACAGGTAGTTTCTTCAGTTTTGAATTTTCAGGCATATACCCTGATATAGTCTGTTTATCAAAGTCTATTGGAGGCTATGGTTTACCATTGGCATTAGTTTTAATACGACCTGAGCATGACACTTGGAAACCGGGTGAACATAATGGTACTTTTCGAGGCAATAATTTAGCATTTATTGCAGGTGCAACCGCATTAGATTACTGGAAAGATAAGCAATTTCACGAAGACATAGAAAGAAGAGGCTTAATAATAAGGCATGGATTAGAAAAATGGCGAAACGATTATCCAGCTCATAAAACTGAAGTGAGGGGAAAAGGGATGATTCAGGGTATTGAATGGAAAGACAGAAGTATAGCCTCACTTGTCTCAGAAGAAGCATTTAAAAATGGCATAATTGCAGAAACATGTGGTGCTTATAGTCAAGTATTAAAATTAATGCCTCCCTTAACAATTAATGATAAAGATTTAGCACGTGGATTAGATATAATAGACTCTTCAATCAACACAGTATATAAGAAAACACTTAATGCAGTTGCGTAAAATTAAATGAATATAACTCAGAAAAAAATTCCGATTTCAAATTCGGTTAGTGTAGAAAAGATACATACTGGCGACCTGGCCTTTGGTAATAAGCTACAACTAATATGCTTTCCATATGCGGGAACATCAGCCAATGCATATAAAAACCTGGCACATTATGCACCGCCATTTATTGATATTATTGCAGTTCAACTTCCAGGGCGCGGTCGATATCTTGGAGAAACGCCTTTCGACAACATAAAACCAGCTGTAGAGGCTATTGCTGTATCAATAAAACCATATTTAAATAATAATTTTGCATTTTTTGGACATAGCATGGGTGCCCTCCTATCTTTTGAAACTGCGCATTATCTAAATTCAGGGCACTCCTTAAACCCTTGCCACCTGATAGTATCAGGTTGCCAACATCCTGCTTTCGTTGATAATAGCCCTCTATATCATAGATTACCCGATGCCGAACTAATAAATGAATTACGAAGGCTCAATGGCACGCCTGATGAACTGCTTAACAATCATGAAATGCTAAATTTAATGCTTCCTGCAATTCGAGCAGACTATCAAATTTGTGAAACCTATAAATTCACCAATAGTCATAAGCTAAAATGTCCAATCACTGTTTATGGAGGATATAGCGATGAAACAGAAACAAAAGACTTACATGCATGGGAAGACTATAGCACTGGTGATTTCACTTTAAAAATGTTTAAGGGGGACCACTTTTTTATACATTCATCACAAAAAGAAGTAACTAATCATTTATTTAACGAATTAAATAGATATGTCACGTAACCAGATAATGATACATACTAGTATTTCGTACCAATGCTATATGCAATTTGAAGCATCTAGGTTCAGAGACCAAGAAGTTATAATTTTACAAACTACTTCGATTGAACAATTAACTTTAATCCAGTCAAGAATCATTTAATATGCGAAACAAAACATTCATTTTAATAATTATATCGATAAGTATTATAACCATTTGGTTTTGGGGATATGACAATGAGAGTTCAGCTAAAATACGCACTCTACATCCAGAGCGAGGTGAGATAAGTACTGATATCATTTTAACGGGAATCACTACCACAAAAAAACAAGTTTCTGTAAAACCTACTATTTTTGGCACCATTAAAACATTAAACAAAGAAGAAGATACGTTTGTCCAGGAAAACGAAGTGTTAGCAAAACTGGATGATCGAGAAATAAAAACTAAGATAAATATAGCAAAAGCCGTACTCCTCAGAACAAAAGAACAATATAGCATATCAAAACGTAATTTAAATGTTGCCGAGCAACAGTTTGAAATTGGTAACTCAACAAAAGAAAGTGTAGAAAACCACAAATCTGAATTACATATCGCAAAAACAAATCACCAAGAGGCTGTCCAAAACGTTAATCTTGCCTACTTAGAACTTGAACAAACTACAATACTTTCTCCTTTTTCAGGTACCATAATTACTCAAAAAAGCTACTTGAACCAACAGGTTACTCCTGACACAGAACTATTTTATATTGCTAATTTAGATAATATGATAATAGAAGCGCAGGTAGATGCCTCAGATGTCACAAGTATCAATTCCGACTCCAAAGTAATAATAAATAGAGAAACTGACACCAGTACTAAATGGAAGGGAAAGATCCTTCAAATAGGTAGAATAATAACGAAATCTAACAATGCAAACACTGTAACTATCAAAATTTTACCTATAGTTAACCCGGAAAATAGTAAAAGCACACAATTAAGACTTGGTGAACAACTCGATATATCAATTCAGACTAATTATAAATCAAATATTATTAAACTGCCTTTCAATGTAATTATAAACAAAAACGGCAAAACAATGATCGCTTTACTACAAGATGATATGGTCGTAAAAATGACTGAAATATCAACTGGATTAGAAAACCTGACACATACTGAAATACTACATGGTATAGATGACAATCAAACAGTCATTATTCCAGATGGTAAAGAATTTCATACTGGGGAAAAAGTAATCACCTCAAATAAAGAATCAGAATAGTGATTAATTTAGATAATATTTATAAAAGCTACCATTCTGGTGAAAACTCAGTCCCTGTATTAAGCAACTTATCGCTTACAATAGAAACTGGAGAGTTTGTAGCTATTATGGGATCTTCTGGATCTGGTAAATCGACCTTACTAAACATAATTGGCTGTCTTGATACATGTGACCAAGGCTCATATACACTTGAGAACACTTCAATCAATCAAGCATCAAATGACAAATTAGCTCAAATCCGCTCTAAATATATTGGGTTTGTATTCCAATCCTTTAGTCTCATACCTCGAATTAGCTCTCAAAAAAATATTGAACTACCTATGATTTATGCTGGTATTAACTCTAAAGATCGTCAAAAAAAATCTATTAAACTTCTAGAACAAGTGGGCCTAACAGATAGAAGGCACCACTCATCTGCACAACTCTCTGGAGGACAGCAACAACGAGTTGCTATAGCACGTGCACTGGCTAATCAACCCAGCATAATCATTGCTGATGAACCTACAGGAAGTCTTGATACAGTATCTGGTTTAGAAATAATGGATATATTTACAGCCCTGCATAAACAAAACAAAACAATTGTTATGGTTACCCATGAAGACGATATTGCTAACTACGCACAACGTATTATAAAGCTACGAGATGGTGTCATTATTGAGGACACATCAGTATGCTAATGAATAAAGATCAATTGTTTATTACCTTAGAGATAATTAACCAATCACTCCAATCTATAAGGGAAAATAGATTGCGAACAACACTTAGTATACTAGGTGTAACAATTGGTATAATGGCTGTTATTATTGTTGGTACTATTAGCCAAGGTGGTAGTAAAGTTATTTTTTCAGAACTACAAACCTTTGGCCTTAAATCATTATGGATTTTTCGTGATCACAATGATGACGATCCAAATAAAGCAACAAGGATTGGAACAGGTATAAACAACTATGATTTAAATATAATTGAAAATGGTTGTTGTAGATCTATAAGCTTAATTACACCGATTGTTAACAGTAGCAAGCTAAGCCCTTATATTAATAAAAATGGAAATTTTAGCAAATCTGCTATTTCTGGTGTTGGAATCAACTACCTTAGAATCAATAACGACAAATTAACTTCTGGTCGAAATTTTCGTAAAGATGATATTACAAAAAATCGTAATTTAATTATTATCGGCTCTGAAATAAAGCAAAAGCTTTTCCCCAACCAAGCCAGTGTTCTCGGAAGCACACTTCGAATAGAATCTAGAAAATTTACAATAATCGGCATAATAAAAAACAAAAGTAGAGATTTTTTATCCAGTATTGGCTCTAACAGTGAAGAAGATATTAACTCTAGAATTCTGATACCATACACAACGTTTCAGAGTATGCTTGGTCTCAAAAAAGAAATATCTCTTTTACAAGCTGAAAGTGTCTCTATAGAAAATGCAAAAAAGGCAGCTACTGAAATAACAAACATACTAGACAGGCATCATTCTAATAAATTTAAATATCGCTCTGAAACGATGGCACAATATATTGAAACAGCAAACCATATTTTACGAGGCGTATCAGTTATAGGAATAATTGCAGCCTCTGTATCACTGATTGTTGGTGGCATGGGCATAATGAACATAATGACAACTTCAGTAATTGAGAGAACACGAGAAATTGGTTTAAGAAAAGCTGTTGGTGCCCAAGAAAACCATATTCTCTATCAATTCATCATTGAATCTATATTTATCAGTAGTATTGGTGGATTTTTGGGCCTCATTATTGGTTTATTGGGTAGTTTCCTTATTGCCATACTAGCAAGTTTTCCTCTAACGCCCTCATGGGAGATGATAGTCATCGCTTTAGTCACATCTATATTTGTAGGTGTTATTTCAGGATACTATCCAGCAATGAGAGCAGCAAAAATGCAACCTGTAACAGCTTTAAGATATGACTAAAATTAATATAATAAATACCTTATCCGGCATTCTTTTATTATCTCATTCAACAATTGCTTTTGCTATAAACGACCAAAGCAGTTCAGAATATTTAGATTTGCAAAATGCAGTTAATATCGCCCTGAATAATCATAGCGATATTAAAATAGACGAAGAAAATATCAATTTAAAATCCATTGAAATAGAAGAAGTTAATAGTTCATTTTGGCCTTCATTATCACTGAATTCAGATATAGTGAGAACCACGATTTATGATGACTTTTCTGGTGTTGAGGGTGAAATAGAATTTGGTGGTAATACTTTACCAATATCAGTCACAACTAACACTCCAAAATTTACACTTAACCTGGGTCTTGAATTAAAATACAACTTATATTCTGGTGGACAAGACAGCTCTCGCCTTAAAGAAGCCAACATAAACAAAAATGAAGCCATGCTCACATTGCTGGAAACAAAACAAAACATTGTTTTCGAAGTTATCAGATTATATTTAGAGTTATATAAAACTAAAATAGACTACGACACAACACTTATCACTTCAAATCTCAAATCTGAAGAGATGAATATATCGAATAAACAGTTAAAAAAAGGGCTAATTTCAGATCTAAAAAACGATGAAAACACTCTTAACCTTCTTGAAGCTCAAGGAGAATTAAAAAGAAGTGAACTTAACTTATTTGAGCGCTACCAGCAGTATATTGAATATATAAACGGTCCTAATAGGAACCAACCACTATCGAATAATTTGAAAAAAATAACTCTTGCAAATAATTTAGACAACTTAAATATTAACAAGATTATCGACAATCATATAACTACAACAAATCCCAATCTTAAAATTGCACGACAACAACTAAAATCAGCTCAAACAAAAATAGACATCGCATATTCTGAGATGTACCCCAAAATAGATATATTTGCCCAGACTAGCTATGCAGGACGTGATGAAAAAAATATTAATGATGCATTGGATGATCTAGACAGAAGCCAAGCTTTTATTGGTATACAGCTTGAATGGAGTCTTTTTAATGGCTTTCAAACTAAGCAAAAAATTTCAAAAGCAAGGTCATCTGCTAAACTTGCTAAGTTGCGTATACAAAATATTGAGAAATCAATTAAAGATAAAATTCAATCCATCAATAAAAAGCTAGTATCACTAAATATAGAACAGAAAATCATAAAAAAACAACTTGATATACAACATAAAAAAATTGCGGCTGAAAAGAAAAAGTTAGATAAACATCTTATAACTCAACTTAAATTTAGGAATAGCTTACTCAACCTCACTTCAACCGAAGCTACTTTTAATAAAAAGAAGGCTGATATAATTTTAGCTAAAATTGAGTTAGCAATGATATATACAGAAATAATTAAATTATAGCGTAACCATTACCTAAAATAGTGACATGTCATATTCCGGCCAAGTTGATCACCCATACCGGGAGTGTTAGAAACTCTGTGCCATTTCGTTACAATAGAAAGTAAGAGGAATGATACATGTCTGAAGAATTTTATTTTAACAAGGCATTGGCCGCTTTACAAAATGGCCAGGATCTCACAGGAAAGGACGGCATACTAACACCTTAATTAAGCAGCTGACTGAAGCAGCCTTAAAAGCGGAGTTTTATACGCACCTTGAAGAGACCGAAGTACCCAATCGTAAAAATGAATTTACCACTAAAACCATTAAATCACCCAGTGGAAATTTTGACCTTCAAACACCACGGGATCGCTCAGGTTCATTTGAGCCACAGCTGGTTAAAAAACACCAAACCCATTTAACCGATGAAATCGAACGTAAACTTATCGCCATGTTTGGTCTGGGTATGAGCTACGCTGATATGTACAGTATAAACGTCTCAAATGCTACGATCAGTAGTATAACAACTTACCAATAATGAAGATAAAAAAACTACAAACTTTCAAACACTTTCTTCAGCCTAATTAAGTTAGGGTTACAGCAATTGCTTTGTGTGGATTTGATACAATGACTCAACAGGCAAAATGGCAACTATGCCATCGTCTTCTTTACCCGTGTGCGCCGTGTCTATAATGCCCTTCGCCATTTCCTGTGCCCTGTTCGCTTCAATAAACATTTCGATGCGAGCATATGCTGATGTCCAGTCACTATTAAAAAAGTTTTTAGCCTCACCATAACCATTAACTTTAGTAACACTAATACCAGGAACACAAAGATCTTTAAGCTTTGCCTCAACCAATTCCAGTTTGAACGGCTGAATAATTGCGGTAATTTTACTGTAATTCATAACGCCTCCTGTAGTAATTCAGATTTCGAGTGAAAAATTAATTTACAATCGTCATTTGATGAGCCTCACCTGCAGGTAACTTAATAGTCTCTATCAATTTAAAATTCTGCTGATCAATTACCCAGATTAAAGCCTTTTTTCGACTAGACACATACACCTTTCCAGTGCCATAAATGGTATTAAGATGAATCGGCCGGCTTTAACTTTTTAGTTCATTACGTTTTTGCTCAAATTCAGATTCATCGATTTCGTCACGTGCATAACGCTCTTTTAATATCTCAAGTGGTTTTTTATCATCCAGATATTTTGATTCTTTAACTCTGGTATCCAATATTTTTACAATAAAAATAATCCCTACAATCAACACAATCCAGAATATCCACATTAAACCACCACTAAAAAACATCGAACCGTTATGATCAATCATGATTATTCTCCTTTGTTAAAGTTTTACTTTACGTAAACTTAAAGTTTTACTTTACGTAAACGTAGTGCATTGGTAATTACCGACACTGAACTAAAACTCATCGCCGCCGCCGCAATAATCGGTGATAAAAGAATACCAAAGAAAGGATATAAAACGCCCGCCGCTACCGGTACGCCAGCTGAGTTGTAAATGAATGCAAAAAATAAGTTTTGACGAATATTACGCATGGTCGCACGACTCAGTCGCCTGGCTCGAACGATGCCCGTAAGGTCGCCTTTCACCAAAGTAACCCCTGCACTTTCCATGGCGACATCCGTACCCGTGCCCATGGCGATACCCACATGTGCCTGAGCCAGTGCCGGAGCATCGTTGATGCCATCACCCGCCATAGCGACAATATGCCCTTCAGCCTGTAACTTTTTAACTACCTCAGCTTTTTGCTCTGGCAACACTTCTGCATGCACCTGATCTATACTCAGTGTTGCCGCAACTGCCAACGCGGTGGTTTTACTATCACCGGTCAGCATAACTATGTTTATGCCTTCAGCATGTAAATTTGAAATAGCTTCAGGCGTTGTTTTTTTCACCGGATCAGCCACACCAATTAAACCGGTGGCTATACCATCAATAGCAATTAGCATAACCGTTTGACCTTCAGCTCGATGTTTGTCGGCCTGGCTAGGTAAATCGGCTACATCGATACCCTGGCTTTGCAATAATTTTGAATTTCCCAGCGCAACTTTATGACCGTCTACATCACCCATCACACCTTTACCGGTAATCGACTGAAAGTTTTCTACCTGAATTAAATTAATGCCTCTTTCTTCTGCACCACGAACAATGGCTTCTGCCAGAGGATGCTCTGATGCACGTTCCAGGCTTGCTACCATCGTCAGGGTTTGCTGCTCATCAAAAACACCCGTTGTAATCACTGAAACCAGTTCAGGTTTACCTTCAGTCAGCGTACCTGTTTTATCAACCACCAGAGTATCCACCTTTTCCATGACCTCCAGCGCTTCAGCATTTTTAATCAACACACCTTCCATTGCGCCTCGACCGGTGCCCACCATGATAGATATAGGCGTTGCTAATCCGAGCGCGCAGGGACAGGCAATAATCAACACCGCAACTGCATTTACTATGGCATAGGCGAGTCTGGGCTCAGGTCCCCAGAAGCCCCAGATGAGCGCAGATAAAGCGGCAATCAGCACCACTATCGGTACAAAAATACCCGCAACCATATCGGCCATTTTCTGAATCGGTGCACGAGAACGCTGCGCCTCGGCGACCATATTTATGATTTGTGACAACAGGGTATCAGCACCAATTTTTTCAGCTCTCATCAGTAAGCTGCCGGTACCATTTACCGTCGCACCAATTAATTTTTCGCCCTGCACTTTTTCCACTGCTAAGGGTTCACCGGTGACCATGGACTCATCGACGTTACTGTCACCATCAGTAACTATACCGTCAACGGGTATTTTTTCACCCGGGCGTATACGCAGTACATCACCCACCTGTACCTGTTCCAGTGGAATATCTTTTTCTGAACCATCTTCATAAACAACGCGTGCTGTATTAGGCGCAAGTCCCAGTAACATCTGAATCGCCGCGTTGGTACGAGAACGAGCGCGTAACTCCAGTACCTGACCCAGTAAAACCAGTGCGGTAATTACCGCGGCGGCTTCAAAATAAACTGAAACTGTGCCACCTTCATGTACCATGGTGGATGGAAAAATTTCAGGAAACAACAACGCGACTACACTAAACACCCAGGCAACTGAAACACCCAGACCAATCAGCGTGAACATATTTAAATTACGGCTGATAACCGATTGCACACCACGCACATAAAATGGCCAGCCACCCCAGAGAACCACGGGGGTCGCAAGACTAAATTCAATCCACTGTACCGTCTTCATTGATAGACCGGTGGGTAATAACGATGGCGCCAGGTCTGCGACCATAGCGAGGATAAAAACCGGTATAGCCAGTAGTGAAGAAATCCATAGTCGCCGGCTCATATCTATCAGCTCTTCATTATCTTCTTCGACGGTTACGGTCATGGCTTCCAGTGACATACCGCACTTGGGACAGGTTCCGGGGTGATCCTGTACAATTTCAGGATGCATTGGGCAGGTATATTCAGTTTTGGTTTTGGCCAAAATCTCCATGGGTTCCAATGCCATTCCACATTTCGGACAACTTCCTGCACCGTGCTGCTGAACTTCTGGATGCATTGGACAGGTATACAATGATGAATTATCCAGAACGGTATCGTCCTGGTGCTGCCTGTCATGCTTACCGATATATTGCTCTGGCGAGGACATGAATTTGTGTTGGCAAAATTCACTGCAAAAATAGTAATTTTTAAAATCATAACGTGACTGAAAAACCGAGTTATCCGTCACTTCCATGCCACACACCGGATCTTTTAATACTTGTTCATTCATTAGCATATCTCTCTTTCAGTAAATTAACAGAATGAGGTCAAAAACATTTATAAATATTCACAGTTAAAGTATATACAACCACATATATCTAGACACTTACACAAAGATTAAATATATTTAATCTTTGTGTAAGTGAGCATAAACATGTTTCATGCCATACTGTTTATCAAGTTTAAATAATCTTTTGTACTTGCACTGGGCATTAACCTCTTAAAGGAGAATGAACATGATAGGTGACGAATTTGGTATGGAATATTTGGCGTTTTTTGTTTTTTGGATTTTAATCTTAGCGTTAATTTTGTGGTTAATTTATACCTTAATTAATAATAATTTAAATACTAAATCCAATTGTAGAAGAAATAAATCACAGAAAATAAATGAATTACACTATAGACGTGGAAAGAAGACACAGAAAGAAAACGGTAAAATTAAATATTAACATTAATTACATTTCGAAGGAAAAAACCACAGCTAAAGTATTGCGTTTATATGCACAGATCAAACAACATTGTTTTACTGTACATTAATATTGGTTAATAACTTTATAATTACCCGCCTGGTAAAATTCATATACCTGATAAGAATCCTTCCTACTAGCCTCCATACCAGGAGACCCCATTGGCATTTGTGGCACGGACAGCCCCGCTATGTTACGTTTTTCATTGAGTAATTTCCTAATATCATTAGCGGGCACATAACCTACAATAACATAACCATTAATAACAGCTGTATGGCATGATTTAAATTTGTCAGGTACACCTTTATTCGTTTTTATCTTTCCCATATCAATTTCATTAATCGCCTTTACAGTAAAACCGTCACTCTTTAAATGCTTAATCCACTTATTACAGCAATCGCAAGTTGGTGATTTATAAACAGCTATAATGCCATTTTCGCTAACATCTATTTTATAAAAAAATGTAAAATACATATTTACAATAGTAAATACAATAATTATTAATAGATAAGGTTTATAAAAACAACCTCTCTTATCATTATTTGCGAAAGAGTCATTTCTGACATTTTGCCCATTTGTCTTTCTGATTGACATTATAAAAACTCCTATTGCTAATCTGTAATTCCTTTAATAAAAAACCACTGTATCTATACCATTATCCTGTCATTGTATTGATAGAAAATAACAATTACGCCTGTGATACTATTTCTATCAGTGAATATTTGGTTACTACCTTTAAATACTAATAAACCATTATCGTTATAAAAATTTTCGCAACGGCTAAAGACTTCAGCACAAAACAAGAAACACATTGACAATTTATTAATTTCTTTCTACTTTATTAAATAGCGACATTCTCACATTAAAAAGTTAATATTTTTTGATAAAAACACCCCCATTACAGAGGGCGAAAATTGCTTTATCTTATAACTCTGACATCTGCTTTCATGCCCGCTTCATAGTGTCCTGCCACATGACATGCAATTTCGATGTCACTTGATTGTGAGAACTTCCAGATAATTTCACCTGTTTCACCAGCTGCTAACGATATTGCATTAGGGTCTTTATGCATCATAGTTGGCATCGCTTTCATCATCTTCGCATGCTTAAGTTGCTCCTCAGAATCGCCGATCGAAAATTCATGTCGAAGTTTTCCTGTATTCGTGACTATGAAACGAATGGTTTCACCCGCTCTTACATTTATACTGTTCTGATCGTAGCGCATATTATCCATAGCCCTGATTTTAATAACTCTGTTCAAATCAGATAATTTACCCGGTGAACCAGCAGCAAAGGTATGTTGTTCTTGCTTTTCTGAGTTGCCATGACTATGGCTTGACTGATGACTGCCACTGGCATAAGCATTAATCGATAGTATTGCAGCAAACATGCCGATAAGTAGTTTTGTTTTCATAGGAATATCTCTCAAGGGTTGTTTTGTATGGAAAATTATTTCCATAACATGAATATCACTGGGATCACCAGTAAAGTTAAAATAACGGAACTAAGCATGCCGCCGATCGTTGGATCGGCAATGCGTTGCATAACTTCTGAACCTGTTCCTTCGCCAAACATTATAGGAATCAGACCAACAATAATGGCAGCCTAGAGATTGATTTTATTGAGTCTTTAGACATATAAAGCACCTGAATTTAAATACACAACTTTATTTTTATTGATAGATGCATGCTACTCTTTATAGAATGACAGAAAGCTTGCTTGTACATTAAATATATTTAATGTTAATACTGCTTACTCATTACATGATTTAAAATGTAAAATGAGCGCTTAAACTTCCGAACACTATATAAAGATGCGAATATTAGTAATTGAAGATGACCAGAGCGTAGCCGACTTCATTATCAAGGGGCTTATCGAAAACAACCATGTTGTAGATCATCAGCCTGATGGAAAAGATGGACTATTCATGGCGACGACTGAGTCGTATGATGTAATGATCATAGACAGAATGCTGCCAAATGTTGATGGTTTGACCATAATACGGACTTTAAGGGCATCTAATATTAAGACCTCCGTACTTATTCTGAGCGCGCTTGCCGATGTGGAGCAGAGAGTAGAGGGCTTGCAAAGTGGGGCTGATGATTACCTGGTTAAGCCCTTTGCCTTCTCCGAGCTTCTGGCGCGAGTTGAAATCCTTGGTAAACGTCAATATGCTGAACCCCACATAACTGAGCTTGTTATAACTGATCTTGTACTTGATTTATTGACTCATAAAGTTAGCCGTGCAGGCCAGGATATCGACTTATTAGCGACTGAATACCGGTTGTTGGAATATCTGATGCGTCATGCTGGACAAGTGGTATCACGCACTATGCTATTTGAACACGTGTGGGATTACAATTTTGACCCTCAAACCAATGTTATTGACGTGCATATGAGTCGACTGCGCAAAAAAATCGATAAACCTTTTAACAACGCTCTTATACATACTATACGTGGTACAGGTTATGTTATTCGCCCGCCTGAAAAAGACAACTCATAATTCAATATTAAAGTTAGTATTTTTGTATCTAGCTTTATTTCTTATTTCTTCAATTGTTCTATTGAGTTTTATCTACTGGTCGACTGTTAGTTATATCTTCAAACAACTTGATCATCATATCGAGTATGACAACCAAAGCTTACAAGCGTTATATGCAGCCGAAGGCTACAAACCACTGCTCGATGCCATAAATGAAAGACAGAATCAGTATTCATATGACTCGATTTATTTGTTATATGACAAGAATAAAAAGATACTGGCAGGGAATATTTCAAAAATACCCAAGGGCTTAAAACAAGGATGGCATATACTCAAATTAAAAGATTTAACGCTGAATACTAATCAACAAGATCATTCTGCAAGAGTTATTGTAACGGCTCTCTCAGACCAGTTGATTTTGATAAATGGTTTAGATATTGATTCTGCGCATCAACAGGAACATATGATTTTAAATAGTTTACTAACCGGTATTGCGATAGTTCTCTTACTTGGTGCTATTGGTGGTTTTATTATTAGTATTACAACGGTAAAAAAGGTCAATGTAATTAATCAGGCCATACGGGAAATACGAGAAGGTGACCTTTCCATAAGAATACCTTCAAAGGGCGCTGATGACGAATATGATTTACTTTCAGACAACATCAATCTGATGCTTGATCAAATTCAGAACCTTATGACTGGTATAAAAAATATCTCAAATAATATAGCTCATGATCTTCGAACCCCGCTTACACGATTACGTAGTCAACTTGAAATAGTACAAAGTGATTCAAAAGACCACAATAATGAGAATATAGAAAATGCTATAGCAGAAACCGATAGTATATTATCAACTTTTAATGCACTCCTGCGTATTAACAATGTCGAAAGTGGATCACAAAAAGGCTATTTTTCTACCATTTACATTAATAACCTTCTTGAAGATACTATCAGTTTTTATGAACCAGTCGCTGCTAAAAATCATGTTAATATCCAGTTGCTTTCAAAAGATAACATTCAATTCACTGGTGATCGGGACATGCTATTTCAGGTTATTGCAAATTTATTAGATAATGCAATTAAATACTCTCCTGAAGGAACGGACATTATTATCAGCTCTAACTTAGTCGTTAGAAATAGCAATAAATTACTTAATATAACTATAAGTGATAACGGAATTGGTATCAGTGATAATGAAAAGACAAAAGTCTTTGACTTATTCTACCGATCTGAAAAACACCGGGATCATACAGGTAATGGTTTAGGATTAAGCCTGGTTAATTCCATCATATCCTTACATAAAGGTAATATATCCCTTGAAGATAATAATCCTGGATTAACTGTACGAATACTTCTACCAATTTGACCAGTCTCATACTAAAAAATTAATTTCCCTTACTATTATTATATAAGAGGTTTGTCATTGTATTCTCATTAACATTTAAAATACTCCTTTAACTCGATTTCACTCGACTGTTTTCTGAATACAACCTGATCATCTACAACTAGGCCACCTCTGATTAAGTCTGGTTAGAATTAGGCTAAGATAAAAGTGTTCTTATTTTTCACGAAGTGAGGTGCCATAACATATTGCTATGGGTCATTCTATTGCAACGAACTTCGAGGAAAACAGGGTCACTTTTAGCCGCATAAAACAATCACGACTTGATCAGAGATTAATGCACGTGTCATCGGAGCTAATGAACATGAATCACATTTTATTTTTTATCTTCTGTTTAATAACACATCTGAAATAAAACCTGATGTATTATCAACAGATACGCATGGATCAAATCATGTTAATTTTGCCTTACTGGATTTATTTTGTTATACCTTCGCACCTCGGTATGCAGAGTTTAAATGGGGATACTGGTGCTATCAGACTTGTCCACTCGTTGCTAAAGGGTAATTGATTGAAGCCATCTTTTCTACCATGAGCCAGATTCAGACTCAGTGGTTTTGTTGGGTCAGTAAGTACCTGGTTACGGCTCATATTATGCACATGTTCAGCCATTGATGTCTGCTGAAAATTATCGTTTGCTCTATTACTGGAGTAGCTGAACTGGCAACCAGCGCCAGCAAATAAATTGCTGTATCAGTCGGTAAAAAAGTCGCCTGATATTTCTGCAATGGGTAACACTATTTTACACCACATACAGTCAGTATCCCTGCGCCGTGGCTAGATCAGGTATCCTGTATTTATATGGGTGCAATGTATTCGTTTAGTCATTTAGAATTATGTTTTAAGTTTAGCCTTTGCATATTAGAAATAGGCGGCAACATAGAACAAGGCCCCGCTGATCCGGTTATCAAAGATAAATTTATAATCAGATGTATCTTCTGATACCTTCAGGGCGTTGCTTCCAAGCCCAATGCCCAGGCCAATATTCTTTAAGGCACGGTATTCCATGCCCAGGGTGCTATCCGTATAATTTCCTTCCCAGTCATTAAACCGCAGAGCGAAAAATTCTGATTTAAGATACCAGCTGAATTTAGGTGTTACATGATAACTAAGTGCGAAAGATAATACCGGCAATGGTACGGTGGTTGATACATCCGTAGTGTCGATACCGGAACTGGTGGTATCTGCAGTCATACCAATAGCAATACTGGTTATATGAAAACCACCACCAACGGCCAGTTCAACTTTATCGGTGTGATGGAAGGACCACAGGTAACCTATCTTGATGATGTCATAATCCAGGGAACTGGTGACGGATGCGCCAACGGGAATGGTAATGGGATCACCATTGTCATCGACCCAGTCAAATTCCTCTTCAACGGCTTTATTGCCCTGAGACGATATGCTGTACCAGGAATACGTGAGGGCATGCTCTTTGTTAAATCGTACATTACCGTCCAGACGGACCACTGACTGCTCGGTATTCATACCGAGCGTATCTTCTGGACTAAGCGATATACCCGCACCCAGGCCTTTATCAGTTAGTGACATTGATGACTCATAACGGGAAAGTGTATAACCGCCGAGGGATATTTTAAATGTATCAACCACAGTATCTGCCTGTGCCTGGTTTATTGTGACAATTGTCATCGTAAGTAATAAAAAAAACCTTTTCATCTGCATTGCATAAAAGCCCGTTAAAAACCCGTATAATTGAGTCCTCGATCTGTTCGACTTAATGTGTGTTGACATGATAAATGCCCTGCCAGTTAAAAACATTCATGTGATTACAAAAAACTCTCTATCACGAAAATCGATAAAAATCCGGCCATAAAACGCTGCCACCAGCTGGTGTTGGGTTCGGCCTCATAGCGGATTGTTTTGCCATCTTGCTGTGCTATCCACTGTATGGCAAATTCATCAAAGTCCCGTTGTTCGTCATCATTTGCTGGCAATGTTTTGAGTTCCAGACGATAGGCTTTTTGGACCACATCTTTATCAAGGACCTCAGCCAGCGCAATGGCCAGTTCAGGACTTTCAAATAACACGCCCAGTTCTGTATTCAGTGCGATTGAGCGCGGATCCAGATTAAAGGAGCCAACAAAAATAAGCTGGCGATCTATGCCAAAGGTTTTAGCATGCAGGCTGGCGTTTGATGATCCTGTCCATTTTTTATTTTTTTGTTTTTCGTCGTGCAAAGGCTTGAATTCATACAGTTCAATGCCATGGCGAAGCAGTGCTTCCCGGTAGCGCATATAACCAGCGTGCACCACGCCAACATCGTTGGCGGCCAGTGAGTTGGTCAGGATGCGAATACGAACACCTCTATCGACAAGCATGCCAAGATATTCAACCAGCTTATCCCCGGGAACAAAATACGGCGAGACAATGATGACTTCCTGCCTGGCCTTGTTTATGAATGCCCTGAGTTTCGGTGCCAGATGCGTGGCTGCGCTAACTTCCGTGGCGGTCACCTTATCAGGTGCATCATACAGAAGGTCTGCCCTGCCCCAGGAAAATGTCATATTTTTAAATTGCAATCGAGTGAGGGTATCTGATTCTCGAATCGCCTGAAGATAGGGGTCGGCTTTTTCCTCTTTTACTGCCTTACTAAATTCAATCCTGGCTCTGTCGAAAGCGGTTTTAGTCACAGGCTCCTCGGTTGGGAATGCACTGAGTGGAATAACAACATCACTGTTCCAGTAAAGATCAAACATATTAGAGACGTCTTTAACAACTGGCCCCATGGCCAGTACATCAAGATCAGAAAATTCAGCATGACTGGTGGCACCGAAATACTCATTGCCAATATTGCGACCACCGACAATGGTCACCTCATTATCCGCAGTCAGAGATTTATTGTGCATACGATGGTTAACCCTGGCCAGGTCAGTAGCAAAACCTACAGCTCGGCTACCTCGATGTGCGAAGGCGTTGTACAGCCGAATCTCAATATTGGGATGATAATCAAGCATCGACATGCCACGGTCTTTACCCTCGGTATCCAGGTCATCAAGCAATAATCGAATACGTACCCCCCTATCTGCGGCCAGTAAAATCTGATCAACCAGTAGCCTGCCAGTAGTATCTGTGTGCCAGATGTAATACTGCAGATCCAGACTGCGTTCCGCCGAAGCGATCAGCGCAACTCGAGCCACGAAAGCTTCCATACCCGAGGACAGTGGATAAAACCCGGATTTCCCGGGATGCCTGGCCACTGGCGATGCGATCTTTTGTGCGAGCTGTGTTTGCTGGGTATCAGTCATTGCATAGGATGGGGTAGATGTATAACCTGTGGGCAAAGAGGCGCAGCCATGGACCAGCAATAACAGTAAGATAACAAAAACACCCATTAAATGACTGCGATGAATTGTTGTTTTGTTTATTGTCTTGTTGATTGGCATGCTGATTACCTTCTCAATTAAATAATGTCCGCTAAGTCTGAAACCGCTAGCGATACAATGCATGTCATTCACGGGTCTGTATCGCCAAATTAGTAATACCTGAATCCGTAACTTCAGGTAATATCATAAAATACCCGTTAAATTCACAGTAATAAATAATGCCATTTATATAGGTGCTTATGTTGATAACACTGCCTGTGTCTATAACACTTTCTTATCTTATATCAATCTATATCAGGTCAATCTATATCAGGTTTCTTTGCCTTATCTGTAACGTGTTTTGATTTATGCCTTAAGCCATGCCTTAAGCCATGGCTGGTCGCAAATCTTTTGCGCTTTACGGCAATATATCGCTTTTGTTTCAAAATAATATTGACCAGTTTACTAACGACTGCAACGAACACACCAATACTCAACAGCGCATATATGATGGTAAATAATTTCGACAATGTGCTGTTGGGTACAAAATCGCCATAACCGATGGCGACATAGTCATCACTGAAAAATACAGTGAATCAATAATGCTCCATCCTTCATTATGCCAATAAAAAACCGTGGCGCCCGTAAGCAGGGTGAGTAACAAATACAATAAAACACGAAACTCAGGATCTTTTTTAATACCTTGCAGGATAGCCGCCAGTAGCTTCATCAATGATATGAAAAAACTGATCATAATAAATGGCTACAAATAGCATTATTGTCATTTATCGCTTTATATAGAAGCCGCCAAGGTGCCAATATCAACCATCTCATTAATAAGCTCAAATACATAGACTCTATTCTCCAGCATGTTGCAAAACACCCATGTCTAGTTGCCGTCAGAAGGGTAAAATGTAGTTCATTATTGCTGTGCTGCGAATAATCACTTTACGAACCATATGCGAGGGCTTGCCCTGCGAACTGTAGATGACTACATTCCCGGTAACACCAGCCAGCAAAGTGTTCGCAAACGTTTTGTCATCCAGTATCAAACGCACAAACATGGGAGCATGAACTTCCTGAATAGCACTCGCCAGTCGTCCAGTCGGCCCTATCTGGCCCAGCGCAGAACCTGGAACTAGGATTTATAATTCTTCTTAAAAGCTACTTACCTGCCCTTACCAAAATGCCCAGCCCAACATGATCCAGCGTATTTTCAAATAACAGGCGAATGTCCGAAACCTTTTCCATACGCAGGGCTTTATCAACCAGCTTTTTGGCCTGCTTCTGTGTAAAAGATCGAATCGTCCATTTCACTTTTAACAAACTACCTGAGCTCATACTCAAACTATCTATACCCATACCCACAAGCGCTAACGCTGAGGCGGGGTTACCCGCCATCTCTCCACACACACTCACAGGCTTGTTGTATTTGTGAGCCACACTCACTACCTGTTTGATAGACTTTAGTACCGAGGGATGCATAGAGTCATAAAGTCCTGCAACCTGTTTATTGTTTCTATCCACTGCCAGTAAATACTGGGTTAAATCATTACTGCCCACAGAAAAGAAATCTACGCGTTTAGCTAAAGCTTCCATTTGATAAACAGCTGAAGGCACTTCAATCATTAATCCAATTAACGGATATGGCGTATCTATTCCTTCATCATTCAATTCCTTATGCGCTTTTCTAATTAATTCCAACGCCATATCCACTTCACTAATGTCACTTATCATGGGCAACATCAGGCGCAGATTATTTTCATAAATATTAGCTTTTAATATTGCTCGAATTTGAGTTAAGAATATTTCCGGATGATCCAGCATGATACGTATACCGCGCCAGCCAAGAAAAGGATTTTCTTCAACGACAGGAAAATAAGGCAATGCCTTATCCCCGCCTATATCCAGTGTGCGAAAAGTAACTGGGCGGGGTGAAAAACGCTTTAAAACCTGTTTGTAAATATCCGTTTGCTCATCTTCACCTGGAAAACCATCACGTATTAAAAAAGGCACTTCTGTACGATAAAGTCCGACACCCTCTGCACCACTTTTTAATGAAGGTGAAATATCTTCCAGCAATCCTGTATTTACATATAAGGGAATATGAATACCATCAAGTGTCTCAGAAGGCTTATCTATCAATTCATTTAGTTCGTCATCAAGTAACTTTTCTTCACTGATTAAACGACGAAATTCATCCAGAATTACCGATGATGGCTTAACATAAATCTGACCACTATAACCATCAACAACAATTTCCTGTCCCTTAATATGGTTGACCGGTAAATTATCTATACCCACTACGGATGGAATACGCAATGCATTAGACAAAATTGCCACATGGGATGATGCAGAACCTTTTGTAGAAATAATGGCTACCAGGTTTTCAATAGGCACTTCTGAAAATTGAGAAACGGTTATTTCTTCCCCCACAAGTACAACGGGACCCGAGACTTCCTGGGGTGCTGTTTTTTGCACCTGTAAATGCATCAAGATTCGTCGACCAAGATCTTTTATATCAATCGCGCGTTCACGAAAATATGCATCATCCATTGCATCGAATTGTTTAACATGTTCGGCAATGGTTTCTCGCAAGGCACCCTGTGCCCACTGCCCCGCTTTAATTCTATTCGTTATCGAGTCTATTAACGAATCACTTTTTAACATCAAGCCAAATACATCGAACAACGCTAACTCTTCTGGCGATATTACCCCTTGCATTTTCTTAGACAGTTCTTTGAATTCACGGGCGACATTATCAACAGCCTCAGTAAATGATTTTATTTGATCATCCACCTCATCAGCTGAAATAATATTGTCAGGCACAGCCTCTAAATTTGCGGGTGGAAAGACAACCAGTGCCTCACCGATAGCGATGCCCGGTGAACCACTTAAGCCTTTCATATTAAATGAATGACCATCGAGATCTTCAAGAAAACGGGTTAACTCACCTTTTATTTCTGCATGAGAGATAGCACCCGCTAATTGTGCCGCCAGTGTTACCAGAAAAGTTTCATCATTTGCAGAAAATCGACGCTGACTGATTTGTCGTACTACCAGCACTCCCAGTACATGGCGATGCTGAATAATGGGCACACCTAGAAAGCCATGAAAGGAACTCTCGTCTGTTTCTGTGACAAAACAATAATTGGGATGAGTGTGTGCATCCTTTATATTAGCGGCTTCCGCCTGGTTAAATACCAGCCCAACCAGTCCCTGATCCATATTAAAGCGTATCTTACCTATTGCATTCGGGTTTAAACCATCCGTAGCCATCAATACCAGCTTTTCAGTTTTATCATCCCGAAAATAAACAGAAACCGCATCGACACGCATCACATCTCTTGTGCGCTGCACAATAATTTTAAGCGCCTGTTCAAAGTCAGGTGCATTATTAACTTCCTGAATTATATGTCTCAGTGTATCGAATATTTTATTTGCCATAAATCAAGCGCTCTTACCAACGTACTACATTATTTTGACAATCATTTTTTTAATCTTCAGAAACGTCGTCGACATCCTCAACGGGTATTTTCAACACTGTTTCGCTGTCTGTTTTTTACTCTGGTTCCCTGGTATCTACAGACGAATCATTTTCATTATCAATAAGCCTGATCCGGAATTCAAAGTTAGGGGCTTTTTTAAAATGCAGACGCAGGCCGTAGATTCCTTCCTCATCGTTTTTGATCCATTCTGCCTGGCCTTTTTGCTTAATGGGTTGGCGTGTTTTTTTATTAATAACCTCGATATTGTCAAAGCCTTCAGGGTTATTAACAGGTACCTTAATTTCAATAATGGTTGCGTCACTGTCGGGATTACTTTCAACTTCAACGACTTTAGCACCCAGTACATTACCCGTACTACCAACCTCGGCGTCAAGCCAGCCAGTTTCCAGTGTAGGCATTGGTTCGTTAGCTATTGCCATTAATGAAACCAACAATAAGCTCAGTGTAAACATTTTGGTTTTTAAATATTTCATAGATTGACTCAGTTATATTACTCAATTGTCATAATTGTGGGTCTGGATAATGCCTCGGCAAGGCTCAGCTTTCTATTATAAACCGCTATATTCAATGACGACTATCTCTTCCTTTACATTCTATGCATCGGGTCACTCAGCAGAGTTTTTCTAGAATGTCATTTTCTAGAATGCTATTTTCTAGAGTACTAGATCAGACTGTGAATATCTGATTATGGCCGAACCCAGGCATTTGATCCAAATGTTTTTTCAGTTCTCTATATTTTAGATGGACATAATCTCTAAAACGGTTTTAAATAAATGCATAATGAACAGCATTAACAATCCGTTCAACTACCTTAGCAGCCACCTGACAAGACTGGTAAAAGGCCGACTTTGGTTAAAAGTTTTAATGGGTATGCTTTTGGGTATTTCTGTAGGCATGTTAATTGGGCCGACTACTGGCTGGTTTGATACTGATACCGCCACGACAATAGGGAACTGGTTAGCCCTGCCCGGCCAACTTTTTCTAACGCTGATTCAAATGATTGTAATGCCATTAATCTTTGCCTCGGTAGTGCGTGGCTTAACCGCCAGTGAAAGCTTTGAGCAGCTACGCAAGATGGGCATAGGTGTTGTCGTCTATTTCATTATTACCACAACTATTGCAATCATTATTGGTATTAGTGTGGCTTCAGCTATCAAACCCGGTAACTTTGTAGACGCCAACAGCTTGAAGATCACCGCTCAAACGGGTGCTGCATCGGTAGCACCAGTACAAGCCGCCACACCCACTTTGTCTGAACTCCCACTCAAGTTAGTGACTATTTTACCCAGCAATCCATTAAGCTCAATGGTCGAAGGCCAGATGTTACAGGTTGTGCTTTTCGCGATGGTCATGGGTGTAGCACTGGTCATGATGAATGCAGCTCAATCGAGACCTTTGCTTGAATTAATGGCATCTCTTCAGGAGGTGTGTATGACGGTGGTAGGCTGGGCAATGAGACTGGCTCCGTTTGCCGTATTTGGTCTTATGGCCCAGTTAACGACCAAGATAGGTTTAAATGCAATTTTAGGTATGGGTGTATATGTTGGAACGGTGCTACTTGGGCTACTCGTGCTTATGTCATTTTATCTAATTTTAATATACCTGGTTACAAGAGAACATCCTTGGCATTTTCTACACAATACCAAAGATGTATTATTGTTAGCTTTTTCAACCTCCAGTTCTGCAGCCGTCATGCCTCTTTCTATTAAAACGGCGGAAGAAAAACTCAAAGTGCATCCTTCGGTTTCTCAATTTGTTATCCCATTAGGGGCAACAATTAATATGAATGGCACGGCTTTATATCAGGGGGTTGCAACAATATTTTTAGCGCAGGTTTTTGGTGTAGACCTAAGCATGAGCGCCCTCATTCTGGTTATAGTCACCGCGGTTGGTGCATCCATTGGTTCGCCTGGCACCCCTGGTGTTGGCATTATTATTCTCGCCATGGTGTTAGAAACAGCCGGTATACCAACAGCAGGTATTGTTCTGATTATTGGTGTTGACCGTATACTTGATATGAGCCGCACAGCCGTTAATGTCTGCGGTGATCTGGTAGCGGCCAAATTAATGAACCGGTGGATGATTAAAACCGAAATACTAGAATCGCCTGCGCCAGCAACAAGCTAATATTATCGCTGTAGTAATAATATACTAAGTACAGGGGTAACATTGTTAAATCAACACTAATCAGAATCTATGACACAACATCAAGCACAATCATGCCTGATTCTGTCATGCGAAGCCCCTCCCTGTCACTTTGAATTACGCATTAAAGCCGATCCAGTTTCATCATTGTTCTCATTTATAGAGAGACTTGACTTAATGTTGTTCAATAATACCAGCCCACGCTCTTTACCAATGACACCAATTTTTCCAACATAACCCACATAGACCCTATGATTATTTTTTTTAGTCGGACCAACCGTATAAGAAGCCCCATACATGAATTTACTTCGATCACCGTTTTCTTTACCTGACCTCAAAACGATAACACCCCACAGATCGAGTAATTTTGATACGGGCACTATATTAGAGCTCGGGTTTAGTTTTTTGATAAAACCCGCATTAGAAAAAAAAGTATTGATCTGTTCTTGTGCCGCAAAGGACCATCCTTCGAACCTGCCACCACTTCCTAATTGTAAAGCAACGTACTCATATGATAACCCACTCGTTTCGGTTAAATCTAACCAGTCAAGACCTGTTTGCGTATCTGATGTGAATTTACCATTATCAACTAATTCAGCATTTACGTTAATCGATATAAAACAGGCTGTTGCCGTCAACCATAATATCAGTATTATTTTTTTCATTTAGTCTCCATCAAGACATTGAAATTAATCATTTGTTAATCAAATTTAAAACTTAAAAATATCTAATCAAACGTTATCTATTATATTTACCCAAATATATTTACTCAGGTGTATCTACCCAGGTATATTTGCTCAGGTATATTTACCCAGGAGATCAAAATTTAGTTGTTTTTCTTATTTCGAACACCGTGAAAATTATAACCTAATAAAAACCCCAAAATTAGCACCGCTGATATTAATATATTTTCCATCTCATTCTAAAGTTACCGTAAATTAGCTACTTTTTTCTAACCCACTATTGTCTGTTTCAGGCATCTGTACTTCAGCGACTACATTCAATTCGTTAAGAAGATTCATGGCTTTAATCATTTGACGAGCCATTCGACGGATGCGACTATTCTGCTCCAGAATATCAATCATACTTTCCACAGGTATATGCAACTCTGCACCGGCCAATAGTAAAACTTTTTTTACGTCATCATAAATATTTTGTACCTGCTGAAGCTGATTTTCACAATCTATAATAGAAAATTCTTTTTCATCTGGGTTAGCCAGGGTTATCAGGTTAACAACCTCGGCACGATAATGAGAAAGTTCGGCTGCCAGTTTTTCATCATCCAGTACTTCCAGTTCTCTCTGTGCTTTTACAACCAGCATTGCCTGATCCACACAGGCAAGAAGATGCTGCTCTGCTCTCAACACCTTCGCCAGCTGTTCAGCAACATCGCCACTGAGTAATCCTTTCTCCAGTCGTGTTATAAATGCTGATACGGCAATGGATAATTTTTTTACAACCATATGATCCGTTTTAAGCCGTTTCCCCGGTTCAGAATCCGTACTTAATGCTTCCAGTGCCATACGCCTTGCAACACCTGCAATACGTGATAATTCAAGCGCCAGAGCATTCAGGGCCAACATAGGGGAGACTGCAACGGTTTTATCAAGATACCTGGCACGCCCCTCGGTTTCTTCCTGGGTAACAAAACGTGCTTCGAGAAAGTGTGCAAGCCTGCCACTCATGGGCCACATGATGAGAACACCCAGAATATTAAATACCGTGTGAAATAAGGCGAGCGTGACAGCGGGAATTTCGTCAAGGCCAAATAATTCGCCGGTTGTTTTCACGATCAAAAAGAGTATGGGTAAAGTTAATAACGCGACTAGCCCGGTAACAAAATTAAAAATCACATGCGCAGCTGCCACACGTTTAGCGCTGGAAGTTGCACCGATAACTGCGAAAGCGGCGGTTGAAGTGGTGCCAACATTTGCACCAATAACCATGGCGGCGGCGGCATACAAACCCAACATACCACCAGTCGCGGCGGTCAGCGTAATGGCAATGGCCGCACTTGATGACTGTGTAAGAACCGTCATAAGAAAACCAATACCAAAAAATAAAAATACGCCGGTTAAACCATCCACTGTAAACTTGTTCAGATCAATCGCGGCGGCCATGCCTTCAAAAGCTTCTTTCAGTACATCGATACCAATAAAGAAAAGTCCGAATCCTGCCAGTGCCAGGCCCAGATGTTTACGTCGGCTTTCTCCTCCGCTCAGATGCAGGAGCATGCCAATACCAATTAACGGTAAAGCAAATGCATCGACTTTAATATTGAATCCCATTATGGCCACCAGCCAGCCGGTCATGGTGGTGCCAATATTGGACCCATAAATAATACCCAGCGCCTGGTACATCGTGAGTAGGCCCGCATTAACAAAACCGATGGTCGCCACAGTAACCGCACTGGACGATTGAACAATGGCCGTAATGCCTATCCCGGTGACAATACCCCGCGTAGGTGACCGGGTTGATTTTGCCAGCATGTCGCGCAGGGCATGACCCGCGGCCATCTTCAGGCCATCGGTGATCATACTTACCGCCAGCATAAACAGCCCCAGACCGCCGGCTAACATACCTATCGTCATTAGATTCACTTGCATAACGTTAAAGCATCCCCGAAAGTAACGTGGCTATCCCCAGAAAGGCAAAAAAGCCCACCACATCAGTCACCGTTGTCAGGATAATTGATGATGACTGGGCAGGGTCCTGCCCTATTGAAGACAGTATGACTGGAATAATGGCACCTGAAAATGCAGCGGCTACCATCGCAATCACCATGGATGAGCCAATCACCAGCGCCAGCCCGATAGACGAACTCCAGATCAGTACACCCAGCGCGGTCAGAATAGCAATAGAAGCCCCATTGATAAATGCCGCACCCACTTCCTTCCAGGCAACACGTAACCATTGACTGGTGCCAATTTCCCTTAATGCCAGCCCACGCATGGTAACTGCCAGTGCCTGGGCGCCGGTATTCCCGGATTGCCCCGCCACCACTGGCAGCAACACCGCCAGTGCAGTGAATTGTGCAATCGTATTTTCAAACAGCCCCACCACCGAGGCCGCCAGAAAAGCCGTCAGCAGATTGATTGATAACCAGGGCAGACGTTTACTCACCACAAAACGAATGGGGGACAGCGCACGTTCGTCCCGGCTTGCACCCACCATGGTGAGAATATCGAGACTACTTTCTTCACGCACGGCCTCTACCAAAGCATCGTAGTGAATAATACCAATAAGTCGCCCTGTAATATCCAGCACCGGAAGATCAGTAATACGGTGACTTTCCAGCTGCTCCACCACCTCTTCTCTTGTTGCCGTGGCGGTTACCAGACTCGGCACCGGTTTCATTAAATCACCCAGAATATCTTCCGCTCCGGCAAGTGCCAGGCGATGCATTTCGACCATACCCTGTGGCCGGCCTTCAGTGTCGACAACATAGAGCTGACGAGTAAAACGCGGTTGAAATTTACGTATTCTATGCAACACTTCTCTGACGGTGAGGGTTTCACTTAACAGCAGAAAACGTGGATTCATCAGTGAGCCCGCACTATTTTCCGGGTACTGCACCAGCGTGCTTAATTCACGTTGTCGGTTGCTGTCCACCCGCATTAGCATAGGCTGGCGATCTTCATCGGATAATCTCGACAATATGCGAGCCGCATGTATCGGATCACCACGCTGCAATACCTGGCGGCTATTTTTTTCATCCAGTCGCTGTAATACCAGGCCTGCCACATCCAGCACCAGGCCATCCCATAACCTGATCATATCAATGGCAGATTGTGTCTGTAGTAGATCAACAATGTCATCCACGGGCAATTGATTAACCGCCTGTTGCGCAGGTTGTGGATGGCGCTGTAGAAAATCCTGATTCAGGGCATGCACGGCGTACATGGCATTAGTGCTCATTTTTTCTCACCTGTATCTGTCCTGGCAATGCCCAGTATGCTATCTAACAGTTGCGCCAGACTAAGCCAGTAAAGACCTGCCAGAGACAACATATTTTCCAATGGATCATTCGTGTCCATGGCACCTGTTTCGCCCAGCGTTTTCTGCAGATAACTGTAATCCAGAGCCCCTATCAAGGTGCCATCCCGTTCCACCATAGGCAATCTGCGATGGGTATTCCAACCGGGGTGCAACAACAATGTAGATGCGGTTGCATGCGCGGGAATCGACTGTGTTTTGCGCTGCATGATATCCCGTAGCCTGATATGGTGACCCGTGATAAAAAGCTTACCCAACTCAATAACACCGAGCAGCTGGTGAGCATCGTTAACAATATAAATATCACAGGCAACGCTATGTTGGTTCTGTTCAATGCGTCGAATAGCATCAACGACCGTAATATTATCGGGTAATACATCAATCACCGGGTTCAGCAGAACGCCCGCCGATGTCGGTGGATAAGCCATATAACGTCGCAGCTCGCCTCGAGATTTATCAGATAAAAAAGACAGCAGCTCATCTTGTTTTGCGGGTACCAACAAGCGATAAAGTCGAGCAAGGGAAATGACAGGTAATACGACCACAAGTTTTGCCGCGAATGAACCTGAAAATTTCAGAAAACAGGCGACCGCTTTCTCTGGCAACATAGATGCCAGCACAGGCGCACCAATCTGCAACGGTAACTCATTAAACAGAGCCGCCACGTGTTCATCGGGGACCTGTTCAAGAACCCGCGCGGCCTCTACCGGGTATGACATGAGAAATTCTCGGGATAGTGGATTATCGACTTTCACATCAACTGCCTTTCTCAATGATTATGGTGATCTGCTCATCAAATATTTTTGCGGGCATATCAACACTGCCGGTTTCGGTTTCAATAATGACCCGTGACATCATAATGTTCATCAAGCGCCCTTCAATATCACCAATGCGCACCTTGTCACCCACCTGATAAATTTGGCGCAGCTGATTAGCGGCAATAATATTACTCACATGCGTGCGCGCTCCCAGACCAAACGCCAGTGCTATGCCGCCTAACATAGCAGCAAGAACCACCCCTGCTACAATCGACAGAAACATGATATCGATACCAATTTGATCAATACCCAGAATCATGGCGAATAACAGGATGGTAATCTGTGCCGTTCGTGCCAGCAGATCACCGTGGGATAAGCCTGCAGATTCTGAGGCTGAGGCCACCAGGTCGCGTACCAGCGAGCTGACAACCAAACCCACCAGCATGATAAGTATGCCAGCAACCGCCAATGGCAGGTAGGTAACAATTTGCTTTAACCAGATACCAAAAACACCGAGGCCCAGAATTTCAGTCGCCAGCGTGACAAAAACCAGCATTATCAACCAGAACACCAACTCGCCTACAATACGCGTAGGTGGATGATTGGGTTGTAGATATTCAACACCTCGTTTCAAAACCAGCCGTTGCCAAAGAGTATCCAGTCGCCTGATAGTACGTACCAACATATGACTCATTAATCGCGCAACCAGCCAACCGACCAGCAATAACATCACTGCAGATGCAATCCTGGGCAGATACAGCACTGTCTCAGCCAGCATATTCTGAAACCCTACAGATAAAGCTTCAAATGTAAAAACGGATTCTTTCATGATTTTTTTCGCCTGAAAATAACAATCTTTGAATAACAGATCTGTCAATAGTTATAGCCTGCATAAATACACTGTATGATTTATTGAAAATTGCAGCTATGTGATTCCTCATTCATACAGAACGGAAAGATTAAAATATTACATACAAATACACTGATCGGTGACGCATCAAAATTAGAGTATATTTTTTTGTCCACATTAACTGACAAATTAAATTAGTACAAAGTTACTTTAAAATATAAAAAAATTAAATAACTCAATTATTAAATATTTCACTTCACAGCTTCTTACTACCGCATTACTATCACTTATTCGACAAGCTCAGTAACAGTTATCACTACCACTTTTAAAATTCGTTTCTACGCTTAACTCAAACAGGAATAACAATGGAAAACATTTCACTCAGTCTGGTCGCCGTTATTGTATTACTTGCGACCAATGGATTTTTTGTTGCTGCCGAATTTGCGCTGGTTAAAGCCAGGGGATTTCGTATTGAAAGCATGGCAAATGAAGGTCGCGCCACCGCTAAACTCACCTTGCGTATTCAACACAATCTGGAAGCGTATTTAGCGGCCTGTCAATTGGGCATCACGATGGCCTCTCTGGGACTCGGCTGGGTTGGTGAACCCGCTGTTGCTGCACTGCTTGAGCCCTGGTTTCGTGACATGGGTGTACCTGAAACAATACTGCACACCACCGCTTTCATCATCGGTTTTTTAATATTCTCATCACTGCACATTGTTGTCGGTGAACAGGTTCCAAAAACACTGGCCATACGCAAAGCTGAGCCCGTCGCATTGTGGGTAGCCTATCCATTACATATAACTTATGTACTGGTTTTTCCACTTAACTGGTTACTCAACACATCGACCAGAAAAATTCTTTCCTTGTTCAAAGTCGCTGAAGCAACCCATGCTGATATCTTTAGTAATGATGAATTAAAAGGACTCGTTGCCACTTCTGGGGAGCATGGTGAACTGGCAGCGAACAAAGCAGAAATGCTGAAGAATCTTTTCGAGTTCGATCAGCGCCTTGTGGGTCGCGTGATGATTCCGCGTACTGCACTCAAGTTACTGGACATAAATAACAATGCGGATGACAACCTTGCCATCATTCGTGATAGTCGCCACTCACGCTTTCCCCTGGTTGACAGTGAGAATAATGAAAAAATAATGGGCATCGTCCTGGCCAAAGATCTATACGCCGCTTTATTAAGCGACGACAAAGCACCCTGGGGAGATTTGCAACGTTTTTGCCGTGAACCCTTTATCGTTCCTGAATCACAGAAAGTGGCTCACCTGTTCGACGTCATGCGCAGCAAACGCGCACATATGGCGCTAGTCGCAGATGAGTACGGCAATCTGAGTGGCATCGTCACCCTGGAAGATTTACTGGAAGAAATTGTAGGTGAAATTGAAGATGAAACGGATGCTTTCACAGAAACTTACGCCATCACCCAAATTGATGAAAGACACTGGGAAGCTGATGGCCTGGTATCATTGACGGATGCCGAGCGTAGCATTGGCCTGGTCGTTCCAGATGGACTGGATGCCAACACGCTCTCTGGCTTGTGTATGACGGCTTTAGGCGAAATGCCAGAAGCCGCAAATGAATTCACTGCATACGGTTTCCACTTTACGATACAAAGTGTAGAAAACCACCGTGTAGGTAAAGTACTCATAGAAAAACTGAACCTGGAAGATGAAGAAAAATCAAACACTGAAACACCTTCTACAGAAGTATCAACGCTGTAGAGGGATTCTATGTTTTTAAGCCTGGTGACACTGTTTATACTGTAAATGCAGGTGCTCAGTACCATCAGTAGCAGATAACAACTAAGGTGATAAGAATAATGCCTAACCTCGATTCCACTGAAGTACACCCCTGGCATAGCTACGATACCGAAACGGTTTTCCAGAAAGTATCATCATCAGTGAATGGCCTGTCGCAACAGGAGGCTGAACATAACCTGCAGAAGTACGGAACCAACCGTCTCCGACCCGCGAAAAAGAAGGGGCCACTGGCGCGCTTTCTAGCACAGTTTCACAATGTTCTTATTTATGTACTGCTCGCATCCGGCGGCGTCACCGCCCTGCTAGGACATTGGGTAGACAGCGGTGTCATTCTCGGCGTAGTCATTCTCAACGCCATTATCGGCTTCATCCAGGAAGGTAAAGCAGAAAAAGCGCTGGATGCAATCCGCAGTATGCTCTCCCAACAGGCGATGGTAAAACGCGAGGGTAAGTTCATTGCCCTTGCCGCTGATCAGTTAGTCCCAGGCGATGTGGTCACGCTGCAATCAGGCGACAAGGTGCCTGCGGACCTGCGCCTGTTCAAGACCCGTGAACTGCGCATTGATGAGGCCATGCTCACCGGTGAATCTGTACCCGTAGAAAAGTTTACTCAGCCGGTAGCAGAGCATGCCACCATTGGTGACCGTAAATGTCTTGCCTACTCTGGGGCCCTGGTCACCTATGGACAAGGACAGGGTGTTGTTATCGCCACCGGTGACCACACTGAAATAGGCCGTATCAGTAGCCTGTTGCGTCATGTGCAAACACTCACCACACCGCTACTCAGGCAGATGGATACCTTTGCAAAATGGCTTACCCTGGCCATCGGCGTTATTGCCGCCGCAACTTTTACCTATGGCGTGCTCCTACAGAATTATACCGCCAGTGACATGTTCCTTGCCGCCGTGGGTCTGGCGGTAGCGGGTATTCCTGAGGGTCTACCCGCCATCATGACCATTACCCTGGCCATCGGTGTACAGCGTATGGCAAAAAAGCATGCCATCATTCGCCGTCTGCCTGCAGTCGAAACCCTGGGTTCAGTCACCGTCATTTGTTCAGACAAAACCGGCACCCTTACTCGCAACGAAATGACGGTGCAAACAGTAGCCACTGGTGCGGGTATCTGCGAGGTCAGCGGTGCCGGCTATGATCCTCACGGCGCATTTCTTCTTGACGGAAATGACATTACAACGGATGGTTTTCCCTTGCTTCGTGAACTTGCCCAGGCGTCTCTGCTCTGCAATGATGCCACCCTGTCAGAGGTTGACAAACAGTGGATAATACAGGGTGACCCAACTGAAGGCGCTCTGGTCACCCTGGCACAAAAAGCCGGTCTGGATCACGATTATTGCCAGAGCCAGTACCCACGCACCGATGCCATCCCGTTTGAATCACAGCACCGTTTCATGGCGACCCTGCACCATGACCACGCTGGCCACGGTTTTATATATCTCAAGGGTGCCCCTGAACGGGTACTGGAAATGTGTCACATGCAACGTATGCGAGGTGAAGACATTCCCCTGGATATGACTTACTGGGAAACCTGTATGCACACCATGGCTTCTCGTGGCCAACGTCTGCTAGCCATTGCTTTCAAGCCGGCGACTCCCGAACTGCAAAGCCTTGCGTTTAATGACGTGGAAAGTGGCCTGACACTGCTGGGTGTGGTCGGTATTATTGATCCACCCCGTGAGGAAGCAACATCTGCCGTGCAGACCTGCCAGTCAGCGGGTATACGAGTTAAAATGATCACCGGTGACCATAGCATCACTGCCCTTGCCATTGGCACCCAGATGGGCATTGGCGACGGTGTTACCGTCATCAAAGGCAGCGAACTGGAAACCTATAACGAAGCCCAGTTAAAAGAGGCCGTGTTACGTTGTGATATTTTTGCCCGCGTATCGCCAGAACAAAAACTTCAACTGGTTACGGCACTGCAGGCCGCTGGCGAAGTGGTGTCCATGACCGGAGACGGCGTCAATGATGCACCCGCACTAAAACGTGCCGATGTAGGCGTCGCCATGGGACTCAAGGGCACCGAGGTCGCCAAGGAATCGGCGGAGATGGTGCTCGCCGATGACAATTTTGCCTCCATTGCCCATGCCGTGGAAGAAGGCCGTACGGTCTACGACAACCTGAAGAAATCTATCCTGTTTGTACTCCCCACTAACGGCGGTGAGGCACTCATCATTATTGCGGCTATTGTGATGGGTCGCATGCTACCCATTACCCCAGTGCAGATTCTATGGATCAATATGATTACTGCAGTCACCCTGGCCTTAACCCTTGCCTTCGAACCTGCCGAATCCAGAGTCATGCAAAGACCGCCAAGAAATCCCAAAGAACCTATTCTTTCGGGCTTCCTAATCTGGCGCATTATCTTTGTATCGCTAATCATTGTCACCGGCACCTTCGGACTGTTTCTATGGGAACGGGATCATGGCGCCTCCATCGAGCTAGCTCGCACCATCGCCGTCAACACTGTAGTGATGTTTGAAATATTTTACCTGTTCAGCTCCCGTTATCTACTGGCACCCGCATTAACTTATGAGGGACTAACCGGCAACCGTTATGTGCTCTATGCCATTGGTTTGTTGATTGTTATCCAGCTGGGTTTTACCTACCTCCAACCCATGCAAATCCTGTTTGCCACCACGGCTATCAGTATCGATGCCTGGCTGCGAATTATTAGTGTTGCTTCGTCAGTATTGGTACTGGTGGAAATAGAAAAATGGGTACTAAGAAAATATATAAAATCAGAACAATAAAGAAAAAAATAATTAAATCTCGATCATGATTAACATTTTATAAACAGGACTTATTTCAATTTTCAATCAGAGATATAACCGTACTTTATATCCGTACTTTAAATTTTTAAAGATGTTATTTTATTGATTATCATTGAAGTTTCACATTCAACATATATGTATGTGGCATGGGCATGGAATTGGTATTGGTATTGGGTGTAAATCTAAATGTATGTATAAGAAAATGAAAGTACATAAAATAACAACTAACGGCCGTAGTATTTTGTTGCGCCTGGTAACGTTCCTGCTTATTTGGTGGGTTCTCACCAATGGTATGACTTCGTCATGGTGGTTTGGTGCCCCCGCAATATTGCTTGCACTTATCACCAGCATCGCTCTACTGCCACCGATGCACCTGGTCTGGTACGAATGCATCAGGTTCATCCCCTTCTTCCTTAAAAACTCTTTAAGTGGTGGTATAGATGTAGCCTGGCGCGCCTTTCATCCTCGCTTGCCGATTGCGCCTGATCTCATTGAATATCCATTGAGATTACCCCCGGGACTATCACAGGTTTTTATGGCTAATACAGTGAACCTGCTACCCGGCACACTCAGTGCGGCACTTGAGCGGAATATCATGAAAGTTCATGTACTGGACTGTCAAAAAGATTTTCTCGGCGAACTTGAAGCGGTAGAGCAACATGTCGCTCGAATTTTCGGACTATCCCTAAGTATTTCTCCAAAAGGTAGATCAAATGAAACGCTTTAAAAATATTCTTTGTGTGGTTGATACCCGCGCGGATTGTGAAAACGCTTTGCAACGTGCCGTCGAGCTGGCAAAAAATAACCAGGCCAGCCTGGCCGTTATTAATGTGATGACACGTGATACGGCTGGCATCGGTATGCCTGATGGCGGTCCGATCTCCGCTGATTTGCAGGCCGCGAGATTGAAATCTCATACCCAGATGGTAGAAAATCTGCTTGAGCCTTTTCGTGAACAGATTGAAATCAGTATCAGGATATTGTCCGGCACACCTTTTCTGGAAATCATCCGTGAAGTACTTCGAAATGAGTACGACCTGGTCATTAAGACACCCGAAGCCCAGGACTGGCTAGCCCCGTTATTTGGCAGTGACGATATGCATTTGCTACGTAAATGCCCCTGCCCCGTTTGGCTCACAAAGCCCGGCTCACCAAAAACCTACCGACGCATTCTAGCCGCCGTTGATATTGACGATATCTACCCCGAAGAAGAAGACGACGACGAACAGCAACAGCCACACAACGTACTGAACCATCAAATTCTTGAAATAGCCAGCTCACTGTCGCTATCCAACTTTACCGAGCTACACATTGTGCATGTCTGGGAAGCCATCAGTGAGAGCAGTTTACGCAGCCCGTTTATCAATACACCCGAAAATGAGATCGCCGCTTACACGAAGAAAGTAAAGCAACTTCACGCAACAAGTCTGGATGCACTAATAAATGAAGTCGCTAGCAATATGGGAGCTGATGCACTGGATTACCTCAACCCCCAAAAACATCTGATCAAGGGCTGGGCCCGAAAAGAGATTCCGATATTCGCTAAAAGCATTGAAGCAGACCTGATTGTTATGGGAACGGTGGGACGTACGGGTATTCCGGGATTCATCATAGGCAATACAGCTGAGACCATTCTAAATCATATTAACTGTTCGGTGCTTGCGATCAAACCGCCAGGCTTCGAATCACCTGTCACTTTGATGGATTGATTGTGCAGACTCTATACTTAGCACTGGCGTTTTTTCTACTCCTCAACCTATGCGCTGGCATGTGGCGCATACTTCACGGCCCGAGCATTGCAGATCGCATGTTGGCGGGGCAATTATTCGGTACCACTGCTGTGGCCATTCTACTGCTACTGGCACAGGCGACAGAAAACCCGGCCATGCGTGATGTTGCACTGGTCTTTGCTTTGCTGGCGGCTGTGACAGCCGTCGCCTTCGTGCAACGTGCCTGGCCTGACCTGGAAGAAGACAATGACAGTGATTGATTATCTCTCTGGCGCACTCCTTATCGGCGGAGCCGTCTTTTTCCTGGCCGGGACGTTGGGGCTATTGCGTTTCCCTGATGTATATACCCGCCTGCATGCCCTGACCAAAGCTGACAATCTGGGACTGGGCCTGATGATAGCGGGTCTGGCGCTACAGGCAGAAACATGGGCCGCTGCAGGTAAATTGTTACTGATCTGGTTGTTAGTTTTGCTTGCGGGTGCCAGCGTGGCCCACCTTATTGCGAACGGAGCTTTACGTAAGGGAGTTCGTCTATGGAAACGCTAACACTGTTGAGCTGGGGCTTCGATTTATTACTGGGGTTCGGGCTGATATGCCTGGCCTGGTGGACGCTGTCCTGCACCGACCTGTTTAAAGCCATTGTATTGTTTATTGCCTTTGGCCTGCTAATGGCATTGCTGTGGGTGAGACTGGAGGCACCTGATGTTGCACTCGCCGAGGCGGCCATTGGCGCGGGCCTGACCGGGGCGCTTTTGATGGCAGCCCTGGCGCGCTTACGAAGCCCCAGTCGAAATGACAGCCAAAATGACACTCCAGATTCAGGCGAAAAACACAATGACTGATCGCCTTAATACGTTTAGGCAGGTCATGACTCTTTTCTTCCCGTGCGTCCATGCTGCATCCAATAGTGCGCTATACACGCTCACGGGCGAGTTAATATTGCAAACACTGGCCACTCGATGAACAGAAAAATTTTGCGCCTGATACTGTTAGTCCCACTGTTACTAACACTCGCTACTGGCCTTGGTTACGCCGTATTATCGTTACCTGACCAACCACAATATCTGCCTGAACGGGTGATCGATAATATGAGCGAAAGTGGCGTTAGTCACCCGGTTACCGCGGTACTGCTCAATTTCCGAGGTTACGATACGCTACTGGAAATGGTGGTATTGTTGCTGGCTTTGCTGGCGGTCTGGTCACTTGATATGCCTGCCACCCGACACAAAACACAGCACAAAACAGCCCCGGGCACAGTCCCAGGCCTGGTACTGGATACACTGACGCGTTTGCTCACACCGGTACTAATTCTGGTCACCGCTTATTTGTTATGGGTTGGCGCCCACGCCCCGGGTGGTGCATTTCAGGCTGGATCAGTTCTGGCTGCGTCTGGCGTCTTACTCCTGCTAGCAGGTTGGCGCGTTTCAGACAAACTAACGGCTTTACCTCTGCGAATCGTACTCGTCGCTGGGCCGAGTGTGTTTATTATTATATCCGCACTCACGCTGTTGCTTGAAGGCCAGCTCCTGAAATATCCACCGGCACAGGCTGGGCTGTTCATTGTCATTCTTGAGACAGTAGCCACACTCTCTATCGGTGCAACACTGGCCGCGCTTTTTCTGGGGGTTCGCCCCAGAGAGAGTAAGAAAGATAACGACAAAGGCAGACAACACGAATGAACCCTGCAAGCTTTTATGCGCTAGTAGGCATCGGGCTTTTTTGCCTTGGGCTCTTCGCCCTGATTATCAACAGCCACCTGCTGCGAAAAATACTGGCCATTAATATCATGGGCAGTGGTGTTTTTCTGGTGCTGGTGGCACTCGCCAGACGAGCAGAAAACATGCCCGCCGACCCCGTTCCCCATGCAATGGTGATTACCGGCATTGTTGTGGCTATCTCGGCTACCGCGCTGGCACTCACCTTAATGTTAAGGGTTGCCACGGAAACCGGGCATGCCACTCTTCCCGATGAGGTTGAGAAATAGTGGCAATGCAAAATGCCTTTATGGCGTTCCCCTGGGCAGTCGCACTCATCCTGTTGCCATTAACAGGGGCCATTTGTTGTTTTCTTTTCCCGCGAATAAGTCGAACACTGGGGCTGATTACCAGCTTTGCTATTGTTGTATCAGTGGTTGGCCTGGGCTGGCAACTACTGGAGCATGGCAGCTATCGCCATGCGGTAGGCGGCTGGGGTGCACCACTGGGAATTGAGCTGTATGCCGATGGACTAAGCCTGTTGATGCTCGCCACAACGGCACTCGTGGGGTTTGCGATCAGCGTTTATTCGACGACTTATTTCAAACCCGCACTTGCGGTTCGGTTCTGGCCTATCTGGATGTGCCTGCTAGCGGCATTAAATGCGCTGTTTTTATCCGCCGACATTTTTAATCTGTACGTCACTCTTGAGTTGTTGGGATTATCAGCTGTCGCATTAACCGCTTTGACTGGCAGCAAAGAAGCTCTCAGCGGCGCCATGCGTTATCTGCTGGCCACATTGTTAGCTTCACTGGCCTACCTATTGGGCGTTACGCTTCTCTATCACAGTTTTGGCAGTGTAGACATCACCATACTTGCGCAACAGATGCAGGCTTACCATGCTGCCACCTCTTCAGTCACCCCAGCTGTATGGGCTGCACTGGGTCTGATGGCTGCAGGCTTAATGCTTAAAACGGCTATTTTTCCGCTACATTTCTGGTTGCCTCCGGCACATGGCAGCGCACCGGCACCGGTGAGTGCTTTGTTATCAGCACTGGTGGTAAAAGCCTCATTCTATATTCTGCTACGTTTGTGGTTCACGCTGTTTGAACCCCTTGTGGACGGCGAAGCAATCAACACCATGATGGGCCTGCTGGGCTGCGCTGCGATTCTCTGGGGTTCTGTGCAGGCTATGCGCCAGACCCGACTGAAATTACTCATCGCCTATTCCACGGTAGCCCAGATTGGTTATCTGTTTCTGGTATTCCCACTGACCGCTAGCATGGGTAGCACCGCCTGGAATGGCGTCGCTTACCTGATCATTTCTCATGCACTGGCAAAATCCGCCATGTTCCTTTGCGCAGGTAACCTGCTGTGCTTTGGTGGGCATGATCGCATCGCCGATCTGGATCGAGTGGTGCAACGCCTACCGCTAACCGCAGCAGCCTTCGCATTGGCCGGAGTGAGCATTATGGGGCTACCGCCCAGCGGTGGATTTATCGGAAAATGGTTATTGCTTGAGGCGGCGGTGACTCAGGGCCGATGGGATATCGCCGCAGTGATGATGCTCGGTGGTCTACTGGCAGCGGCTTATATATTCAAGGTTATAGGGCACACATTCATCCAGGCACCGGTGACCCATGAAGCGCAACCCGTATCAGCGAGTATGCAATGGTCTGCACTGCTGCTTGCCATTGGCGCGATGTTACTGGGGTTTCTGTCATTACCTGTTCTGTCTCTGCTAAACATTAGCGACATCACTCTAGCGAGTGGGATCGGGTCATGAACTGGAACGCATGGGTTCCACTACTGGTAGTGATAAGTTCACTGCTGCCGGGTTTAATTATCTTTGGTCTTGCAGAAGATAAGGTGCGACTGCGTGTGGCGCTCAATCTGTTTGGCGCGCTGTCCAAACTCGTACTGGTGAGCTGGATGATATGGGGGGTCTACCAGGGATATCACTATGAAACACGACTGCCGCTGTTACCAAATCTGGAACTGGTACTGCGTGCTGGTCCGCTGGCACTGTTATTCGTTTCCCTCTCCACCATACTCTGGTTGGTGACCACTGTGTACGCCATTGGCTACCTTGAAGACTCGCCCCATCGCAGCCGCTTTTTCGGGTTTTTTAGCCTGTGCGTAACCGCCACCGTGGGTGTAGCCCTCGCGGGTAACCTGATCACCTTCCTGCTGTTCTATGAATTACTCACCCTGGCAACGTACCCTTTGATTGTACATCGAGGTACGGAAGAGGCTCGCCAGGCTGGGCAAACCTATCTTCGTTATACGATTTCTGGAGGCGCTTTACTGCTGATTGGCACGGTGTGGTTATATAGCTTAACCGGCACGCTCGAATTTACGCCTAAAGGCTTCCTCAGTAATCTGGGTGAACAGCATTACCCTGCCCTGATCACCATCTTCGCCCTGTTAATTGCCGGACTGGGTGTGAAAGCCGCACTGGTACCTCTGCATGGCTGGCTACCCAAGGCGATGATTGCACCTGCACCTGTGAGCGCATTATTACATGCAGTTGCCGTAGTCAAAGCCGGCGCGTTTGGCATTATCCGGGTGGTTTATGATGTATTCGGTGTAGAGTTTGCTGCCGCACTGGGTGTTCTAGCACCGTTAGCCTGGCTAGCCGCATTCACGATTATATATGGATCTTTACGTGCCCTGTTTCAGGATGATCTCAAGCGTCGCCTGGCCTACTCTACCATCAGCCAGGTATCCTACATTACCCTGGGCGTAGCCATTGCTGGCCCCATTGCAACTATCGGTGGCGTCGTGCATCTGGTACATCAGGGTCTGATGAAAATCACGCTTTTTTTCTGTGCCGGCAACCTGGCTGAAACACTGGGAATTCACAAAATCAGTGAAATGAATGGCGTCGGCAGGCGCATGCCCTGGACCATGGCCGCCTTCACCATTGGCGCCTTCGGTATGATCGGTGCCCCACCGATCGCCGGCTTCATTAGTAAATGGTATCTGGGCCTGGGCGCACTCAACACTGGCCAGAGCTGGGTCATACTGGTTCTGGCCGGCAGCAGTCTGTTAAACGCAGCTTACTTTCTACCCATTCTACATAGAGCCTGGTTTATGCCATCACCCGAGTCCTGGCCCCATGAACACCCAGGCGAACATAAGGGCGAGCATCGAGATAAGCATTATTGGGGGCACAAGGAAACCACATGGGCTCTTTTATTGCCCCCGCTGGTAACTGCCGCCATGGCATTGGCCGCTGGCCTGCTGGTAACAATGCCTTTTAGCCCCCTGGAATGGGCAAAACTGATTTCGGTGCGGGAGTTCTATCAACCATGAATTCAATCATGAATATAGAGTTCTATACAATGACGCTGTGGATAGCCGTGATCTGGCCGCTACTACTCAGCATACCGTCACTGCACAACCGACTGCCCTGGCCACGACACCTGGCCATCATTCCCGCAACCGTGCTAACGGTTTTACCCATCGATACCTCAATGAACATACCCTGGCTGCTTTATGGCACAGGCTTTTCCATTGATGGAAATATTCGCTGGATTCTCGGCGCATTTGTGGTGATCTGGTTTAGCGCGGCAACCATAACATTGCCATCAAAAGAAAAAACTGTACCGAGCCATTCCACCACACTTTATCTACTCACTTTAACTGGAAGTTTGGGCGCACTTTTAACAACCGACCTGGTGGGTTTCTTCAGTTTTTCAACACTCATGGGTTACAGTTTTTATGGACTTTTAATTCAGAATGGGGATAAAGCACGACAACAAGCCGGTCGTTTGTATCTGTACTTTCTGATCGTGGCTGACCTGGCTTTGTTTGAAGCGCTACTGCTTGTCGCATTTACAACACAACATTTTCAATATGAAATTACACGCCAGGTGATGACAGACATTTCATCTTCACCCGTTTATCTCTACATGGTATTGCTCGGCTTTGCCCTCAAGGCGGGTATCTGGCCATTTTATTTCTGGCTGACTGCCGTTTGTAATTCGGGCTCTCGTAGCACCGCGCTTTTGCTACTCGCGGGCCCCATGACGATGAGCTTACTTGGCTTATTACGATGGCTGCCTGTCAGGGAAGATTTTTACATTTTAGGTATTGTTATGCAGCTGCTGGGAGTTGCTGCCATTTTACATGCAACACTGAGAGTAGTTAAACGGGTCCTGTTGAAACAGGGTATGGCTCATTTCTCCACGGCCTGGTTCGTTATTAGTTTTACCGGTTTATTTAGTTTAGCGCTAGGGACTGCGCAGTTGAATCCCTTTCTATGGCAACAATACTCACACATTGTTTATCCTTTAATCGCTGCATTCGGTGTATCTCTCAGCATTTTAATTTTAACCACTGGGAAAACTCACAGAAAACCCGCATCAACTGATAGCGCACCCGTTTTAATTATAAATATTTCCCATGAATTAAAAAAATGGATTCACGCAACTCAACAGCTGGCAACCCATCTGAAACTAAGAGCCAAAACTTTATGGAATATATCAGGCTCATTTGTAATAAGACAATACCAGTATGTTTCAAGTGATCACAAAATTAAACTTTTTGTAACTGACTGGAAAATAAATATCACATTATTTTTAATTCTGGGATTAGCAATAGCATGGTTAGCAAATTAACCACCAACTCAGATAATATTTCGTTTTAAACTTTTACACTCATAACATTGCTCGATATCCAGTATTTCATATTGTGATTATTAAACTTTTATCAGATTTATTGACTCATAAAATTTTAAAAATACAATACATCAGCAATACGGGACTTATTATTACACTAAAGCCATTAACAATTAGTCTAACTATTGCGCAATGCTTCTATACGTTTCTCCAGTGGCGGATGCGTCATCAACATAGCCGCGATACCATGCTTCAAACCACCACTAATACCAAAAGCGGCCAGTTCATTTGGCATCGCAGATTTTTCCTGCTGACTTTGTGATAGTCGTTGCAGAGCCGCAATCATTTTATGTTTACCTGCTAGCTGCGCACCACCGGCATCCGCTCTAAATTCCCGATGCCGAGAAAACCAGGCAGCAATCATCGCTGCAAATACGCCCAGAATTAATTCTGCAATAATACTCACAACAAAATACCCTATTCCAAAGCCACGTTCATTTTTAAAAATCACGCGATCAACAAAGGTGCCAATGACACGGGAAATAAATATCACAAAGGTATTTAATATACCTTGAATCAATCCCATTGTTATCATATCACCATTCGCAACATGGCTAATTTCATGACCTAGAACGGCTTCGACTTCGTCCTGTGTCATACTGTTCAGCAACCCGGAACTCACTGCAACCAGTGCGTTATTACGATTCATACCTGTGGCAAAAGCATTTGGCTGGGGTGAATTAAAGATACCGACTTCTGGCATCCCTATATTCGCCATTTCAGCCTGCCGGCGCACCGTTTCTAGCAACCAACGCTCACTGCTATTAGTCGGTTGAGTAATCAGTTGAACACCCATAGAGCGTTTCGCCATCCATTTCGACATGGCCAGAGAAATAAATGATCCGGCAAACCCGATAATGGCAGCCATTATGAGCAAGCCTGTAAGATTTATACCGATCCCATCAGCCGCTAGCATCTGATCAATACCAAGTACTCGCATTGAGATACTCAAAACAGCCAGTACAGCGATATTTGTAATCAGGAACAAACCTATTCGAGTAAACATTGTATTACCTTCAGAATTTAATAATGTATAACTATATGCAGGCTGGCAAGTAGAGTTTCAAGTGATAAAAATCGAAGTCACTTAAACTCACATCACCGAATCATTCACAAGCTGACACCACAACAGAAGTCTTATCAATGGCCAGTATAAAATATCTACAGGGCTGACGGAATACACGACAGACTGTACCCAAATCCGCATATCTACATTCTGTGATATCACTCGTTGCAATATACAGTCATCAGAATAACTCTCGATAAGATGCATGTGAGGCTTCAGATCCGTTCGGTTGAACCTTCTCTCATATCTTAGTCATCCACCTTCTTCATGCAATTGATCAATATCGAGGCCAACGCATCAATATGGCCACACCCAATCACGCGCCTCTGGTTTGTCAATGCCATGCTCATGTGCATAGTGACGGCAGTCGATTTGCATATCGCGCAGCTTCTCCTTGACGTGAGCCCCTGCCACCTTTAACCGCGGTACGCGATTGATAACATCTATGGCCAGACTGAAGCGGTCGATCTCATTCTCAATGGCCAGATCCAGGGGTGTATTAATGTTGCCACGCTCCTTATAACCACGTACATGCAGGTTGTTATGATTGGTACGACGATACGCCAGGCGATGGATCAGCCAGGGATACCCATGGAAGTTAAAGATGACGGGTTTGTCGGTAGTAAACAGGCTGTCAAAATCTCTATCAGTCAGGCCGTGCGGATGCTCACCTGCCGAGGTCATACGAAACAGATCGACTACGTTGATAAAACGAATCTTGAGATCAGGAAAATGTTCGCGCAGCAAGGCCGTGGCCGCCAACGCCTCTTTGGTCGGGATATCTCCGCAGCCAACCATCACCACATCCGGTTCAACGCCGTGATCATTACTCGCCCATTCCCATATTCCCAGCCCTTTGGTGCAATGTTTGATGGCCGCTTCCTGATCAAGGTACTGAATATGCATCTGCTTGTCACAGACGATGACGTTAATATCATTGTGACTGCGCAGACAATGGTCAGCCGTAGTCAGTAGACAGTTGACATCCGGCGGCAGGTAAATGCGCGTAACCTCCGGGCTCTTGTTTACCACGACATCCAGAAAACCCGGATCCTGGTGAGTGAAGCCATTGTGATCCTGTCGCCAGACGGTGGAGGTGATGAGCAGGTTAATCGAAGCGATAGGGGCACGCCAGGGCAAATCCTCACAGATGGCCAGCCATTTGGCATGCTGATTGTACATCGAGTCAATCACATGCACGAAGGCCTCATAGGTGGCGAAGAAACCGTGACGCCCGGTCAGCACATAGCCTTCGTACCAGCCCTCCAGAGTATGCTCCGAGAGCATCTCCAGTACACGTCCATTGGGGCTGAGTTCGCCGCCATCATCATCTTCGGGCAGGTAATCAGCCAGCCACAATTTTTTGCTGACCTCGTAAACCGCGTCGAGCTTGTTGGAGGTATTTTCATCGGGACCGAAAACGCGAAAGTTATTCATATTCTTACGCATCACATCACGCAACATGGCGCCCAGTGGTTTGGTGTTCATCGCGCTGGTCTGTGCCGGTTTGGCTACCTCGAGTGCGTAGTCGCGAAAATCGGGCATGCGTAAATCACGTCGCAGTAAACCACCGTTGGCATGTAGATTAGCACTCATGCGTCGCCCCCCTTTAGGTGCCAGCGCTTTCAGTTCGGGTACCAGAGCACCCTGCGCATCAAACAGCTCCTCAGGTCGATAACTGCGCAACCAGCTTTCCAGTTGCTGCATATGTTCAGGGTTGCCGTGCAGACCGGACAATGGCACCTGATGTGCGCGCCAGTAACCTTCGACCTTTTTACCATCCACTTCCTTCGGTCCGGTCCAGCCTTTGGGTGTACGTAAAATAATCATCGGCCAGCGTGCGCGGGTGACCACACCACCGTTGCGTGCCTGCGCCTGAATCTCCCGAATTTGTAGCACACA